>WNGA01001930.1_pt1 | contig 33933 bp, 23 predicted proteins | sample 5400061 | NCBI WGS metagenome assembly WNGA01 (sample SAMN13153366, study PRJNA577476) | soil metagenome | isolation source: 100 cm soil or saprolite under grassland replicate 2 | place: USA:California | collected 2016-06-15 | reverse complement strand
CATGTCGATGCGATCAACCGGGATGAACTGGGAGCGCTCACTGCCAATCTGAATCAGATGAACGATGAACTTGGGCGACTCTATGCTGAACTTCAGACCCGTAACTCCGAACTTGCCGTCGCCCTCAGTGAGAATACGCGTCTGTTTCACGAACTCGAAGAAAAGAGCAAACAGTTGGAGATCGCCAGTCACCACAAATCCGAGTTTCTCGCCAACATGTCGCACGAACTTCGTACGCCGCTCAACGCCATCATCGGCTTCTCAGACGTATTGTTGGAGAAAATGTTCGGCGAGTTGAACGCGAAACAAACCGACTATTTGCAAGATATCCTCAGCTCCGGACGGCACTTGCTGGCACTGATCAATGACATCCTTGACATCTCGAAAGTGGAGGCTGGGCACATGGAACTGGAACAGACTCGCTTCTCGCTGGCTGACGTTCTCAACAACGGATTAAGGATGATTCATGAGCGAGCCGGACGCCATGGCATCACTCTCGACCTAGACATTGATCCGGCGATTGGCGTCATCGAGGCTGACGAGCGCATGATCAAGCAGGTGGCAGTGAACCTGCTCTCCAACGCGGTGAAGTTCACACCCGATGACGGCCATATAGAAGTGAGCGCTCATCTGAGAGATGGCGACGTGTGGGTATCGGTGCGCGATACAGGCGTCGGCATCGCGCCTGAAGACCAAACTCGCATCTTCGATGAATTCCAACAGGCAAAGCATGGGACAGCGAAGGCGGAAGAGGGAACCGGCCTCGGTCTCACTTTGTCGAAGAAATTTGTGGAATTGCACGGCGGCCGCATTTGGGTGGAAAGTGAAGTGGGAGTGGGTAGTATCTTCACCTTCACCCTCCCACTCAGGATCGCCCCTGAAGTAGTCTCGCCAGAACGGTCCATTATCGAGCGAACTGGCCCCACTGTTCTCCTTGTGGAGGACGATACGCATGCCATTGACCTGCTTACCCTCTATCTTAATGCTGCCAACTTCAATATCGCTATCGCGCGTGACGGCGAAGAGGGCTTAACGATGGCTCGTCACCTCCACCCATCAGCCATCATCTTGGACATCATGTTGCCGCATATGGATGGGTGGGATTTTCTCGCACAAGCCAAGGCTGACCCGGATATCACCAACATTCCTGTGATCATCGTTTCGATTTTGGATGAGCGCGGTAAAGGGATTGCTTTGGGGGCCGCGGAATATCTCGTCAAGCCTGCCAATCGTAATGACCTGCTAGCGGCTTTACGCCACTTGACTTTGGTTCCCAAAGGAATGGATGGTTCAGCGAAGGTGTTAGTCGTTGATGACGACCCAATGGCTATAGAACTCGTGGAAGCCGTCCTCCAACCTGAAGGCTACACCATATTGAAAGCAACCGACGGTGAAAATGGCCTCGCGTTGGCACAGAAGGAATTGCCGAGTCTTATAATCCTCGACTTGCTCATGCCCGGCATTGATGGTTTTGCCGTCGTGGAAAGCCTGCGCGCTGACCGGGCTACTACCTCCATTCCAATTATCATTCTGACTTCTAAAACAATGACCCGCGAGGAGAAAGAGCGGCTCAATGGTCAGATCAGTTATCTGGCTCACAAGGCAGAGTTCAACCGCTCTGCGTTTGTGGAATCAGTGCGCTCTTTCGTAGCAACAACGTAGTAACGACTTAAGTCGTTACTATTTGCTGAGGCATTTATGGCTGGTGAACTCATTCTCATCATCGAAGACAACGAAAAGAATCTTAAGTTGGTACGCGATGTGTTACAGTTCAAAGGTTATCGCACCCTCGAAGCCGAAACAGCAGAAGATGGCCTCGCCCTCGCCCAGAGTCAATTGCCCAACTTGATTCTTATGGACATTCAATTACCTGGTGCCGATGGGGTAACCGCCCTCCGCCAACTCCGGGATGAGCCCCGCACGGCCTTGATCCCAGTTGTTGCCCTGACCGCCTTCGCTATGAAAGACGATCGTGAGCGGTTCCTCAGCGCCGGGTTCGACGGTTATCTGGTTAAGCCGATCAACGTCAAAGAATTTCCAGAGCAAGTGCGGCAGTTTTGTGAGCAAGGACGCAAGAGTGCGTAGAAAGAATGCGTCACTCTGAGTGATATGGAATAGGTATCTGGCTGAAGCATATGGACCGACAACCGACAATCCTGATTGTAGATGACACCTCCCTTGCTGGATATTGTGATGCCAGGTATGGATGGCTATGAGGTCTGCCGTCGCGTGCGAGACAACCCTGCTACGCGCCTCCTGCCCGTTGTGATGATCACAGCCAGCGGTGATCAGGAAAAAATTAAAGCCATTGAGGCTGGTGCTGACGACTTCATTCCTAAGCCGTTTAACCAACCCGAACTGCTCGCGCGCGTCAAATCCCTGCTCCGCGTTAAAGAATACTATGACACCATTCAGGCGCAGGCCGCCGAGTTGGCAGAATGGAATCGCTCACTCGAAACGCGGGTGCAAAAGCAAGTCGAGGAACTGGAACGGGTAAATCGTCTGCGCCGTTTTCTTTCGCCCCAATTGGCAGACCTTATCCTTTCGTCTGGAGGGGAAGTGCTCCTCAAGAGCCACCGGCGTGAAGTAGCAGTCGTGTTCTGCGATTTGCGCGGATTCACATCCTTCTCGGAGACATCGGAGCCGGAAGAAGTGATGGGTATCCTACAAGAGTATCACGATGCGATGGGAGCCTTGATCCACCGCTTCGAGGGGACGGTGAGTGATCTTGCCGGCGATGGGCTAATGATATTCTTCAACGACCCTTCGCCTTGTCCTAACCCTCCAGAGCGCGCAGTACGAATGGCATTGGCAATGCGCCAGCGTATGGATGAGGTGATAGCGGGGTGGCGGAGACGTGGATACAACCTGGGCTTTGGGGTTGGTATTACTTTTGGCTATGTTACTCTGGGACAAATTGGGTTCGAGGGGCGGTTTGATTATGGTGCGATTGGCACGGCGACCAACCTGGCTTCTCGGTTGTGTGCAGAAGCGCACGCGGGACAAATTCTCATTACTCAGCGTGTCTGCACCGCGATTGAGAATCTGGCAGAAGTTGAATCGATGGGAGAGCTGATTCTTAAGGGGCTAAGCAAGCCAGTTCAGACATACAACGTATTGAGATTGAAAGAAACTGCATGAGAAGATAGGCTTATACAAATATGGAGGATCATTTTTCCTCGTGCCCTCCTTAAAAATGAATCTGACTCAGAAACGTTTCCAAAACTTTAACGGTCTGCGGCAGTCGTTCTAATACCACACGCGCCAGATTATCTGTTGGCTGATGGAAGCCGGTCACACCCAAACGGGTGTCGAGCGTGCCCATTGTTGTGGAAGGAATACCAGCCCGAAGGAATGACCCTCCATCGCTGTTGACCGGTCCGGCAGGTTGCGCGCCGCACCCGGTAACTTGCTTCACGGCCGCAACGACAGCTTGGTTGAGACGTTCATTGGTAGGACTCAGATGAAAGAAATTACCGTCTTCTTGCCAATAAATAAAATCTCCATCCTGGGCCATGATCTCCATGTTCAACGCCGCCGCTGGTAACGACCAGGTTCGGCTCCTTACATAAGCGCGCGAACCTTGCATATTGACCTCCTCGCCAGTGAATAGCGCCAGAGTGATTTTTTTATCTGTTAAAGGGATCTGGCTTGTTGCCAGTCGTTCAGCCAACCCTAATAAAATAGCGCAAGCCGCGCCATTATCTACTGCACCTTGACTAGGCTTAAGCAAACGCCCCAGAGAAAGATGTAGACCGAATCCCCAGGCGAGCAATAACAGGGGAACGGTAAGGGCAACGCCTATCCAGAAAATGACAGCGCCCCAGAATGAATTTGCCAGCCATTGCTGCAAGAGTCCCCAAAACCCCAGGAGCGCGGTTAACCCAAAGGCGAAATTCAACCGCTTGAGAAAGAACATGCGTTGGCGATGGTCGAGTAGCTCGGTCTTACTGTCATAATGAGCGCAAAAGATGATCTCCTGCTGCGGATGATTTGGTTCAAACTCGATGAGGATATTCTCTCTGCGCCGTGCACCCGGCCAGGTTACTAACGGCATGTTGAGCGCGACATCCAAGGTACCGCCCAATAAACCAAGCAGAGCAATCGGCAGCGTGAGCCAACCCCAGCGGGCCCAAATTGCCACAGCCAATAAGCTGCGCGAGAGGATGATCCACAAGCCAATGCACTCAAAGAAGAACGGATAGAGAAGAAATGTCTGTGTCCGGTGCGGGATGCTGTGGCGTGTGAGCCAATCTCTCAGAGAGTTCTCTGTCATTATCTCAGCGACGCTACCATTGGGACGCGGAACAGAGAGTATAGTCATCAGTTCGTGAAAATCAATCATAACTCTCGAAGGCGAACAAAGCCGGTAAACCGCCGGTGTGCAGGAAAATAATGGGCTCGTTAGATCCCAATTGTCCTTTCTCTACCAGATCCAGCAAGCCGGCGAAGGCTTTGCCGGTGTAGACGGGGTCGAGCAGAATTCCTTCGGCGCGCGCTAGCCGTCGAATAGCATCCCGGCAGCTCTGAGAAGGAACGCCATATTTTGGGACTGTGTAAATCCCTTCGAGCAGCGGAATTTCACCCCGCTCGAAAACACGTTTCGTTCCCAGATGTCCACAGATTTCTCCTGTCAAGCGCGCCAGTGAGGCCGGGAATCCTTTCCACAGTTTGCCGACATCAATTGCTAACAACCGTAATGACGAATTTATCAAGGTCAGCCCGGCCAGCAATCCAGCCAGAGTACCACCTGTACCGGCAGCCAGCACCAGTTGAGCATTCTCAATACCTAAGGCGCGGGCTTGTGTCTCGATTTCGATGGCGGCGCGCACATAGCCCAGGCAGCCCCTCCATGAATGCCCGCCCACAGGGATGAAGTAATGTTGTCCCACGCGCAATAGGGCAAGCAGACGCACCAGCCGGTTGGTAGCCTCCAGGGTCATACTGCCATCGCCGCCTGCACCTAGAGGAATGAAGTACATATGCGCGCCCATTAACTGGTTGAGCAACAGGTTGCCCGTGAGTTGTTTGGGGCGCGATTCGAAATAAAACAGGTAAGGTTCCAAACCTAATTTGCGCGCGGCCGCGGCGGTAATCCGGGCATGGTTGGATTGCGACCCGCCGAAGGTAACTACCTTATGCATCCCGCTATCTAGCGCTTCAGCCAGCAGGTATTCCAGTTTGCGGGTCTTGTTCCCACCCAGACCAGGGCCGAGGTAGTCATCGCGCTTAATGAAGATCTCTCGCCTTAATTGGGCGCTCAGGTGAGGTAGGTATTCCAGTGGTGTGGGATATTCGGCCAGCGGGATGCGGGGAAAGCAGGCTAGCTTTTGAAGAATTGAATCACCGGAAAGCATCATCGCGGTTTTAGTGCTGCAAAATATTTTTCGCTAGGCGCTTGCCCAACCCAATAATCGTCAGTACGGTGGGCCGCGCAAGAGCCTCAGGAAAAACGCTAGCATCGCAAACGTAAAGGCCTTGTGTCTCAGTTTGCAGGTTTTCATTAACCAGTGTGCCGATACGAACGGTTCCGCTAGGATGCGTACCGCGCAGAGGCGAGGTAAAGATCGTATCAGACCTGGCACCCGCTTCGATCAAGATACGGCGGCACAATTCTTCGGCGGCGCGCATGCGCGGACGGTCGTGATCCGTCATAGGTTTGCTGATCTTGCCGTTCGGGAAAACACCGCCCGAGACATCATCCTTGAGTTTGATCATCACCCCGAGGGTATTTTTCCAGCGCGGCCAGGTTAGAGCATATTTTGGTCCTTTAAGAGTGTTGATCAATGGGTAGAGCAGCCAGGGGTCAATCAGCGTGCTCAACATATAACCCTCTTCCAGGTTCTCCCATGACCAGGTCATGGGTGGCTCCTTGCCGATCCCGCGTCCTTCGATAGTGCCATATACCATGACCGTGATATCCATGGTCATGCCCTGGCCTGCTTGCTGAAAGGCATAGCTATCGGAGGATTGGAGGATGCGCGGCGTGCCAATGCCTCCCGCAGAAAGCACTACCGTATCAGCTTGCGCTTTAAAGGGTGTCCCATTCATCTGGCCTTCTACCCCTTTGACATGCCCATCCTCGACCAACACATGCTCGACGCGCGCCCCGGTGCGCAGATCGCAGCCAGCAGCCATAGACTGATCCACATATTCAGCCGCGCTCCACTTGGCTTTGCAACGGCAACCTAGCATACATTTAGCGCCGCAGTCGAATTTTTGTGCGCGGGCAGGTTTCATAAATTTGAGCTGTGGTTTCCAATCGTATCCCAGGGACTGAGCGGCTTGAGCGATGCGCGTGGAGGCTTCCCCGCGTAGCTCAGCAGGCAAGGGCTCGATCTCCAATTCTTCGATCGTTTCGGAGACCTGTGTTTCGATATTCACCCCATATTTTTGTTTTAACCATACTGGAGGCGGCGCGGCGCAACCGCAGTACATGCTCGTAGCCCCGCCTACCATCAGGGGACGGACGATGTTTAGACCCTCTTGGGTGAAGAGTAGACTGCCGCGATCGGAATAGAGAAGCGCACCCAGATAGGTACCATAATAACTGCGCGGGCGATGATCCTGGCCGCGTTCCAGCAATAGCACCCTCTTACCAGCGCGCGCTAACTCCCGCGCTACAGTTGCCCCACCAGGACCAGAGCCCACCACGATTACATCGGATTGCAAAGTGTTCGAAGCGGCCACCGTTTCCTCTCGGTTTATGTTTTCGATGTTTCCATTAATCGTGCATATTGTATCGCTGATTTAGAATGCCAATGAAATCTTATATACTCATTTTATGCCACGCCGTATCAGACGCTATATCGTTGCTCTCATTGCTTTGCTAATGCTGGTCTCGGCGATCAACGTGGTAGACAAGAAATTGCTTGCCTTGTGGGCGACGCTGTGCGTGTTGATCTCAATCGGCACGCTGGTCTGGAGCAGAGTAACTTGGGTAACAGCGTTCGTTGGTAAGTTCCTGAAACTCACTGTTCAAATTCTTGAAATGCAGAGAGATCGAAGGGTTGAAAACTCAGATGCCCTTCGATCCCTTTGTCCGCTTCCATACAGGTCTCTACTGGTTCGCTCGCCTAAATGATACTACTTACAGAGTTTTCGCTAGCTTTTCAAACTTAATTCGCAGTGGCTGGGAAGATGACGATCTTGCCTTGGAAGCGTCCAATCGCTGGGTCAACCAGTTGGCCTTCCTCGTGAACCTGAGCGCCTACCAGCCAGCCTTCAACGATTGTACCGTCCATTTCAACCTGCCCAGTAAGGGTGTTGAGAGTTCCTTTGAGTACAGCAGTAAAGGATTGCTCGCCAGCGCTGACCATCCAAGCGAAGGTGACGTTCAGGATCGGACCGGCCTGCGTGGCAGAGAGTAGCTGAGTAGTGAGACTACCTTCAATATCACCACTCACTGTGCCATTCCAGATTCCACTGGCCCCGCCGTGCTTGTCGAACTGAAGCCGGATAGGGCTCATGTCTCCGGATGTAGAGGCGTAGGCTGTCTGCAGGCGGGCGACCAAGGCGCCCGTAGCTAGGATAGCAATCAGGAAGATATGACTAAGGGTTATTTTATACATGATCTTTCTCCTATTTCTGAAATAGATTTATTTTGAACAGAAAACTCCATTCGTTTCATTGGGCCGGCTGATTAACCATAAGGTGCAGTGAGTTCCAGCTGGATGTTATCGGGGTCACGGAAAGCAAGAACATAAATGCTGAGATCCGGACCCAGATCCTCTATCTCTCCATGGGGAACGCCCTGCTTGTCAAAGTAACGCATAGCTTCTTCGAGTTTATTGTGGTTGCTTACATTGAAGCTCAGGTGATCAAGCCCGACGCGGTTCTCGTCAAAGCGGTCGTTACGGATAGCCTGAGTGGGGTCGGGTGCTTCCGTCAGGGCCAGGATGGTTTTTCCGTTGGCCAATAGCACCCGGCTTGAACTTAGATTCATCGCCTTCTGGAAACCAAGCATGGCGGTGTAGAATTCAACTGCGCGAGCCAGGTTAGTGACCGTCAGGGTCAGGTGGTGGATTGCTTCGGTTTGGATAGTGGTATTCATTTATTTACTGTCTCCTTTAGATTAGTCGATTGACTATTGATAGGCGCAGTTTAGCAAACCCAGCGTTTCTAAAGCGTTTCGTGGGCGCTTCCATAATAAAGAGAGCCGAGCTTCTTCGGACTCTGCTGCTTATTCGAATTTCATGAAATGGAAATTGATTGTGCCCAGAGTTAACTACTTGGGTCAGGTGGACGATCGATCAGTGCAAAGTTGACCGCCTGTTCAAGACTCATAAGCCTTCCCAAAGTCCAGGCGGCCGTGAAAACCCCTGCATCCAGACGCGCCTGGATGTTTTCAACGAGTCGATCAAATAGAGCTTGGTTTTGCAAGCGATAGCCTGTGGGAAAGTTCGTTAACGCCGCCTCGCAGGCAGCCAGGAGGCGGCTGGCGATTTCGAATCTTTCTTGTTGCACTTCATACGCGGCCAGATTAACCAGATAATCGATTACGGTTTCTCGATCGCGTGTGCCCCATATGACCTGCAGGCTTTGTTTGAGTAGTTGACCTGCCCGCTCAGACTTTCCCTCTTGCATGGCGATCCGGCCCAGGTGTTGAAGAGCGAAGGAAATCCCGCGCTTTTCACCGATTAGCTTACTCAGAGACAGGCTCTCTTCGGTAAGCAAGGCTGCCTGTTGGAGATCTCCTTTTTGAAGGGCAAGGTCGGCAAGGTTTGTCAACTCATACAAAATCTGAAACTTGTCTCCAAATTGACGAGCGATCTCTAACGATTGCTGGAATCGTTTCAACGCAATCTGTAGGTCACCAGAAGTTACGGCCAGTGATCCTAAATCGCTCATCATCAGTGAGATTAGCCACGCGTCATCAAGCTGTGTGGCGATCTTGAGGCCTTGATTTAAGTGTTTGGCGGCTTGAGCTAGCTCTCCTTGTGCGATGGCTATTAGTCCTAAATGATGATAAGACACCGCCTGGCCAAAGTGGTCGCGATGGGCCTTGCAGACGCTCAGGCTCTTTTTCGAGATAAGCTTTGCCTGAGAAAAGTCACTTTGGAAATAACAAAAAGAAGCAGCCGTATAAAGCACCTTCCCGAGCGCTAGACTGGTAAAACCCTGGGATTCAAGTAGAGCCAGCGCTCGCTCTGCCCAACGACGCCCTTCGCTAAAGTGCCCTCGGATAAACCAGAATATCCACAATGCGCCCGCCAAGCGGGCAGCTGAGTCAGTTTGATGATCCGAGGTTATATCTCTCTCCAATGCCAGACGAAGTGCCGCGCGCAGGTTTTCTTGCTCGAGCTCCAAGCGTTTGAGCCACTCCAATTGTTCCGCTGCGCGCAGCTTGTGCAGCAAATTGCGCAGATTCGTGCGCGCCTGCGCCTCGCTCGAATCAGGCCAAAATAAAAAAGACAGACGTTGGCGGGCTACAGGTGTATCTCTATGTAGGACTAGATAAGCCATTAGAGCCTGCAGGCGGGTTGTATTAATTGTATTTAGTGCTTTACCTTGATAGTGCAGGCGGAAACTCCCGAGCAATCCGATGCTCAGGCTGTAGGTATCGTGAGCGTGATTCGATAGGATACTCGAAGAATTGAGATGTTGCATTTGTCTGGATAACTAGCTAGTCACAGACAGTATAACCCACGCACGGACAGGTTTCATTTTGGTGGACCAATTGAAACTGCGCATAGTAAGGGATTGGCTCCTTTGCAATTTGGATTTGAGCTTAATAGGAACCCACTTTGCCGGAGTGGTGTATATAAGCAGAAGATATCCTATTGCTCTTTGATTCTCTTGGTGCTGTCTCTGGAATATGCTCATTTAAAATGGAATGCCCAAAATGCCATGCAACGGCAAAGCAATATAAAGCTGGTTTCAATGCAGCAGGAAGTAGACGATATCGGTGTGGAATTTGTTTTTCAGTCTACATACCAGAGCCTAAGCAGAAAGGTTATCCTCCAGAGACTCGTACATTGGCTCTACAATTGTACGCCGAAGGCAATAGTATGCGTGAAGTAAGCCGCATCCTGAAGGTGAGCCTTGCAAGCGTAGGCAGCTGGATCAAGGCCTCTAGAAACCAAATAGTGGACAGGGAGTTGTCAGGTACTCAAAAGCAATCGAAATAAATTGATGAAAATCAAGAAAAAGGTAGAGATGAAAAGACGAACCATATTCTTCATAATTATCTTTTTCGTGGTTATTGCAACTATTTTTGTGATTCCACCGATGCTTCGGACGCTGAGGGTTACCCCGTTAACTTTATCCTCGCAGCCTAGTACTGTGACTGCGTCAGAGCCAGTCATTGCGCCAAATCGCAATACAAACGATGCTATTACGTTGCTGGCTGTCACGGAAAACGAAAAAGGTGATGGCTTGCAAGCCCGTCCCGTAAATCCCACGACACTCGACAATTTACCCGGCTTTGCTCCGATCAACTTTGGACATCACTACACATATGTGGTCAGCCCAGACCGCAAGACACTCGCGGTGATTACCTGGCCTAGCGGCTTCGGCGCGGGTGGTGAGTTGCACTTGATTGACCTGGATACCTGGACTGACACACCCGCAGACTTGAGCATTGATGACCACGTGAGCGAGCTAACCTTGGATACAGCTGGGAAAAGGCTGTATTGGACAATTCCTACTGTGCATGATCCTGCACATGGAATGCCGCGCGATTATCAACTCTACCAATATGACCTTGATAGCCACCAGTTATCCGCTATTACCCAATTGCCGTCATCCTTTATCCCCTGGTCTCAGCGCTTGGCTTCGGGCAATCTAGTCATCTTCGGCATTCCTACTGACCCTAACAATCTCGCTGAGGACGTCCCTCATCTGCTGATAATTGATCCGACTGGAAATCGTATTATGTCAGATGTGCGACTTGACGGCGTGAAAGCAGGGCAATTCCGCGAGCAAGCGACGAACGCAACAGCCATGGTGCAGGAAGAGTCCTGGCAATATGTCATGTATAATCCCGGCTTGGCATGGGACCTGGACCGTAACTTGTTGTATGTCGCTCACGCCGACGGTGAGAAAGTTACGGTAGTTGATTTGGTAAATGGAACGATCATCAAGCAAACGCATATTCTCTTGCCACAATCGTTCCTAGAATGGATATCAGACTCATTGGCGTCCACCGCTGAAGCAAAAGGTGGTCCCGAGCTGGGCGTGCGAGTTATATTGAGCCGCGATGGGGAGCGATTATATGTTTTAAATGAGGAAACTGATATGGGTCTGCTCAAAGCGTCAGACCTGCGCGTGATCGCAACCAATGGAATGCGCGAGATCGGTCACCTTGACGAACTGCTGACCGACTTCGCGCTCACCTCTGATGGCAAGTCGCTTTTAGTTGTCAAAGGTCAAAGCGACAGATCTCATGGCTTCGATATGGTAGTGAATCAAGATGTATATGTTCTTGATGCAGAAACTTTACAAGAACGCAGTCATGCACGAATAGATCAGGTGAATCAACTTTGGCTCGGTGGATTTTCTACAGATGGCGTTTATGCTTACTTGAATGGGTCTTCAGCCGAGTGGGTACAAGGTAGCGGCTGGAGGAATTGGCGGACTACGTGGCAGTTGCTGGACCTAAGCTCCTATCACCTCATCTCCGCGGTTGAATCGAAGAGTAATTATGCCGCCTTAATACATATCGTTCCCTAAATCTAGAAGAACCTAATATTCGCTCTCAAAAGGATCTTTCGGCAGAGTCAGCCTCGTGTCCCGATGGATCCAGTTTCAATTTGAATTGGGCTACCACTCTCTGCAAGCTCTGTGCCATTTCCATCATAGAAGCAGCCGAGATGGAGACCTGTTCTACCTGTGCCAAAACTTCGTCAGTAGATGTCGATACTTCCTCAACCGCCTGGGTCAGGTCGGACCAGTTGGAACCGTACGTCTTTCAGCCGCAACGCTTCTTCCGCCTTTTTGGGCTCGGTTAGATTTACGGCCGACACGGTCACGTTGGACAATGCATCCTCAAAGCCGAGCCACAACGACGAGATGACGCTAACATGCGGGTTTCACCATTCAAGGTGTGGTTTGAACCTTCAAAGGTGTATGGGTGTATCCAGCAGCGATGCTAATCAGTATCTCGCGGAAAGCGCTGCTGGTCTCCGGCGTGTTCAGCGCTCCAAGCAGCTGTTCCTCTCGCTTGGCTTCAATCAGGCTACCTGATGGAGCCTAATGGTGTCGAGTCGCGGGAGAAATTTAAGCTCTCTTCAAAGACTGTACTCAACATTTATACAAATCTTTCTGCGTTATGGTATCGGGCAGTGGATAAGGTTTCATGAAGATGGAAGCTTCATCTACAACTTTATACCGCGCCACATAGGCAGGAGTAGACAGATCAGCTTCTTGAAATTCCTAGGATACTGTAATCAAGGGAATATATTTGCGAATATTACTAGCTGGTATCATTATTCATGAGGTTTTATTCGCGATGGAAAAAGCCGTGGCAAATAGATCCTAAACGAGATTGCACTGAGAGTCATTGAGGATTGAATTGAAAGGAATAACCGATGATCTACAAAGGTGTCCTTCAAACGGCTGACTTCCGCCTTGTTATTAGGCCTTATCTTCAGATCGCAACAACTGCTCTTGTGGGGTTGGCACTCCTTGGCGGTTGGGCAGGTGACAACTGGCGTGGGGTTCTCATTATAGTCACAATAATGCTTGTAACAATTATATGGATCGGCCGCTGGGCACGGCTCCGAGGGGCGAAACCTGTGCATGTGTATCTCTCTGCCTTTATCAATTTGGTAGCCACCTCTGTGATTGTCATAATCACCGGTGGCGTCCATTCGCCCTTCTGGCTGTTATTTTTCATTGGTGCAGTAGCTAGTTCCATGACCTTCCGAGGAAGAGTGGGAACTAATCTGGAGCGATTGAATACTGTTACTGCAGCTCTTGCATTTCTTCTGCCGGAGGTGAGAGAATGGCCTCCTGATTGGGCAAGCGTTACTCTGCTCAGTATGCAGGTACTAACACTTTTCATGAGTGGGTTAATGATACGCAAAATTACCACGACGGTTTTGGAGAGCGGGGAGAAGTTTGAGGAGAGCGAGGAACGCTACCGAAAGTTGATTGACCACGCGCGCGATGTCATTTTTACTACTTCAGAGGATGGCACGATCACGTCGCTCAATCCATCCTTTGAAGTATTAACCGGCTGGTCACGCGACGATTGGCTAGGGCGCCCGTTCGATGCTTTGGTCGCTGAAGAAGATCGCCCGCTGGCGCGCGCCCAGTTCAATCGTGTCCTACAAGCTGTAACACTGCGTGCAATTCGATTGCAAATAAAAGCCCATTCAGGTGAGATGTTAGTTGTCGAGCTAAACATGTCGCCTCAGATCAAGGATGGACAAGTTGCTGGCCTTTTGGGCATCGCGCGAGATATAACTGAAGAAAAACGTGCTGAAGAAGCTTTGCTTAAGTCTGAGGAGCGTTTCTCGAAAGCGTTCCGTTCCAATCCGGCGGCGATGGTGATCACGAATATGTCGAATGCCAAGATCATTGATGTTAATGAGAGTTATCAGCGTCTATTCGAGTTTAGCCATAAAGAATTGATTGAACATACCGCACTCCATCTGAATATTATAAGCGGTCCCGCAGAACGTCAAGCCATGATGAAGCAACTGAGTGAAAATGGATCGGTGCATGCTTATGAATCTACGTTACAAACCAAGTCTCGTGAAATTCGGCATATATTAATATCTCTAGAGAAGATTGAACTTGACGGTGAAGTCTGCATTCTCTGGATCTTTTATGATATCACTGATCGCAAACGAGCAGAGCAAACCCTGCAGCGCCAACTGAGAGAAATGATGACGCTTAATACTGTTGCGACTGCAGGAGCCGAAGCCAGAGAAATTGATGAATTGATCAAACGCGTAACTGACGCGATTGGGAAAACGCTCTACCAGGATAAATTTGGCATATTATTGATAGATGAAGATATGAAAACCTGGAAGCCACATCCTTCATATCATGGAACAACTGCGGAGAATTTGGGAAAAATAAGTCCGCTTTCTGAAGATATTGCAGAAAAAATCGTTGCCGATGGCAAACCGGTTCGGATCGGTGATCTACGCCGGGAACCTACTTATTTGGGTACTATCGTTGGTACTCAATCTGAAATGGTCGTTCCAATTATGGTGAATGGAAAGGTTTTTGGATGCCTTAATGTTGAGAGCAAAGAGTTAGATGCTTTTTCGGAGCATGATGAAAGCTTAATGAGCACAATCGCCAGGAGCATATCTACGGCGATTGAAAAAATCTATCTACTGCAAACAGAAAAGCAACGCGCTCAAGAAGCTTCAGCCATTGCAGAAATTGGACGCGATCTATCCGGCACTCTGCAACTTGAGATGGTGCTTCAAAAGATTTCTAGCCATGCAAAAAATCTTCTGCGAGCAGAAACAAGTGCTGTTTATTTACTGGAGCCACTCAAGCAAAGTCTTCAAGCAACTATTGCTTTAGGGGTCGATGCAGAAGAAATCAAGAATTACCCAATAAAAGTAGGGAAAGGTATTCTGGGAAATATTGCTGCCCAGAAATCGGGGGAAATTGTTAACAATGTATTCTTAGATCCGCGTGGGGTCACGATCGAAGGGACTGAAGACAATCCTCTTGAACACATCATGGGAGTGCCAGTTGTCTCAAAGTACCAACTGACAGGTCTCATAGCCGTCTGGCGTACTGGAGTAGGTCAAGAGTTCAAATCAACAGAATTGGAATTCCTGAACGCTCTTGCCCAACAGGTAGCAGTTGCGATTGAGAATGCTCGTTTGTTCGAAGAGACACAAAAACGGCTGCGGGAAAAAGAGGCAGTTGCTCAAGTGAGCGCGGCTATTACTCATACTTTGGAGCTTGAACCTCTACTAGAAAACATTCTCCTAGCGGCCATCAAGGCCATTCCTGCTTCAGAACGTGGCTCTTTCCTACTTGCCGATGAGGAGGAAAATCTTCACATCCGAGCAGTTTGGGGCTATACCGGTCCGCGTGTTAAGAATTATAGTTTCCCACCCAGTTCGGGTTACTCATCGCTTGCCTTTCAAGAGCGCCGGGCAATCGTGGTATCTGATGTACGTGCGGATCCAAGGATTCGTTATGAAGGCGATATTCCGGAGATGCTCACTGGTGGGAGTGCCATTGCAGCGCCTTTGATTATAAAGGATCATCCCATTGGGGTGATTGCTATTGATACGCCTGCACGTGAGAATGCTTTCAATGAAGACGATCTGCATTTATTGACAGCTATATCAGCTTCTGCTGCTTTGGCGATTGAGAATGCTCGCTTATTTGAGAGTACTCGCCATCGGCTTTCGGAAATAGAGGCCGTTCACACCGTCTCTACTGCGCTACGCTCAGCGCAAACTCTTGATGAAGCCCTGCCCATCATTCTAGATCAGCTTATGCATCTGTTCAATGCTGGCGGAGCGTCCTTGGAAATGTTAGATCCAGTTAGCGGAGAGATCGTAACCGAACTGGCATATGGTGCTTGGGTTCATCTTACCGGTATGCGTACACCAAAAGATGCAGGGTCAAGCGGACAAGTCGTTGCTGCTGCTGAACCCTATATTAGCGTTGCTAATATGAAGTCAGAAGAACTCAATATATTTGGCGGGCTCCATACAGTGGCGTGTGTTCCCATCATCGCCCAGCATCAGCCAATCGGCTCATTATGGATTGGCCGCCAAACTCCCGTCCTAAAAGAGGAGGTCAGTTTACTTTCTGCAATTGGAGAGATGATTGGGAATGCCATTCAGCGCATGAGGCTGCATGAACAGACAGAGCACTTGCTTGACGATTTACAGGTTGCCAATCTTGAGCTGTCCCAAGCTTATGATACTACTTTGGAGGGATGGGCTAAAGCGCTCGAATTACGCGACAAAGAGACGGAAGGCCATAGCCGCCGCGTTACCGATCTGACCATGCGCTTAGCACGCGATATAGGAATTTCTGAGCCTGAGTTAACACATATCCACCGAGGTGTTGTCTTGCATGATATTGGAAAAATGGGGATTACTGACCAAATGCTTAGGAAAACAACTCCCTTAACTGAAGATGAATGGGTCGAGATGCGGAAACATCCAAAGTATGCATATGATTTGTTATATCCAATCATCTATTTACGCCCCGCGCTGGATATTCCCTACTGCCACCACGAAAAATGGGACGGCACCGGTTACCCACGTGGGTTGAAGGGAAAGCAGATCCCAAGAGCGGCACGTATATTCGCAGTCGTAGATGTTTACGATGCGCTCTCATTCGACCGCCCCTATCGCGCCGCCTGGCCTGGATGGAAAGTGTTGAATTACCTGCGTGAACAATCCGGCAAGCATTTTGATCCGGAGGCGGTGGATGCCTTTCTAAAGCTTCTTAAGGATAAGAGCTTGGTGAAGAGTCAACACTAAATGAGAAAGTCTTGTTTCCCAAGTGCGTCATGCGATTGAGTGGGGCGCAGCGGACCAGGATATCCGTTGGAAATAAATTATTGCTCACATCGTTGTTTCTCTTGCGGAGTGTGATGTGGTTCTGGGATGACCCCCGGAAGGAGATTAGTATCGTCGAGGCGTAGAGACCTGTCGACACAATCTTGAAAACTCCATATTGAATAAGCAAGGGATTTGTCCTCTCCTAGTTGCAAGCTTACGGCCCATGTCAATTAAAGTTTGAAAGGGTGGGAACTTAAAAACGGGCGAATCATAAGGTTCGCCCGTCCGCTATTTCCCCCAATATAAATTTACTGATGCTCGCCCTCACAAGTTATAAATGTATCTGTTCCAGGGCCACCGAGGCAAATATCGGATCCGTCACCGCCGGTAATTGTGTCATCGCCTCCACCACCCACGATGCAGTCGTCCCCGCCCAAGCCATCAATTGTGTCTACGCCAGAACTGCCGAGGATGAGATCGTTGCCTTCGGTGCCAGTCAGTGTTCCAGATCCACTTATGACATCTATAAGTGATAGCCCTGTGCATGCAGAAGGCTTGAGATCTTCAGCCGTAACTGAAATAGAATCCTCATCAAGATTCGACGGCGAAACCGTTATGCCTGCCGCAAAAGCAGTAGCTACGCTGATTACGATCAGGGCGAGCAGTCCAAAGGTCACAAGTTTAATCGGGAATGGTATTCTCAAATCTTATTTTCCTTAATAGTATTTCCGTTTGTTCGGGATGCCCTTTCGTGACATTGATATTCTCTGTATTGATCACATACTCCGTTACTTCCCGTTGGATTGGCCGAGGACCGTTATATATGTATTCATCATTGTTGGCAATATATCCAAATACTTCCTGTTTGACTGGTTCCTTTTCAGAAATTCCGCTTTTCCCAGTGCTGACCACGTATCTGTAAATTGCACCATTGCTTTGAACCAGATAGTAATGAAGGAAATTCAGCGTCATGTGCAGGATCATTGTGTTTTGCCGTTCGGCCATTTTAGCCAGATCATTGATCGAAGTGACATCGATCACCGGCAGAGTGACGTCCAGGCTTCGTTTGTAAACATCCATCAGCAATGACCCATAGCGCAGACGAATAAGTGCTTCCTCGCTTTGTCGGGCTATATTGATGATGAAAAATCCCACAATGATAAGCCCACTGAGTGATAATCCCAATCCAAGCAAGGCAAACACACGAATCGACCCCACTGTCGGTTCCCATCCCAAAAGGGGCAAGGTATTAGCATCTACAGCAGAACTGCCAGCAAGACCCTTTTTGGTTGAGTGCATAGGGTCAACATCTTGATTCGTGTTTGCGAGATAAACATGCACTTTATCAAATTTGAAAGCAAGCGTGGGATCAAATGTGTCATTGATGATTTGCCCTGAAACCTTAGCCGTGAAAGCAATATTTGTAATGATTTCAACGGTATAAGTGGTTGTGTGCAACCCCGTTTGCTTTTCTACCGAATTCACCAGTGATTCCAACTGACAAAGATCCAGAGAGGCCAGCGTGAAATAGGAATTGCCGGTAAAAGCTGTTTGTGGAATCAATGGGAGCGTACGCTGCCAGCCGCTTTGTTCATCCATAACGCGCGCATACATTTGGTGGCTTCCCGATATATCCTGAAATTGATTCCCCAGAATGTTATAGGTGAATCCGATGTTAAGAAAACAGGTCAAGCTTGGGAAGACGGGTTCACCGGTGCGTACCATCTCCGTATCATAGACTCCGGGCGTCCCTGTTGCGGAGTAAAAATAATTACTTTCCTGTTGATATGGGATGCTGTCAGCAGCGCGCGTGAGGGGACGGGTAAAGGCAAAAATGGATAAGCCTAAAAATCCGAGAAATAACAATCCCAGCAGGTATAGAGTGCCTTCAAGCATACCGCCCGAATTGATCGATGGGAGTTTTTTTCCTTTTTTGCCTCGGGACGATTTGGTTATCATACTGGACATAAAGACACCTCCCAATAAAACGGCGGTTAGTGAAAGATTGATTGGTGAGCGGAACCATAGCATTACCCGGCCTAATCTGGGCGCAAGGATCCACTGCTTACCGACGATCTCATCATATGTTGGATGATATGCATCGATCCATGAATTATTATCGCCTTTTATTGTGAACATTCCCTGCTGGATGCCGATGATCCGATGAATGACGTATGCTCCCATTTTGGCATCACGATAAGTGACGACATCGCCAATTTGGTACGTTTGTGCCTTGCGCACAATGACAAGGTCACCTGTATGATAGTTAGGTTCCATGCTGATGCCATTCACCATCACGTAGGATGCCTGTCCACCAATTTTGGCAGGCGCGAAGGCGATCCAAACAACCACCAGTCCCGCAAATAGGATGAGGTTGATAAAAATGGATGACCAACGCTGGGATTGTTTCATAAGATCATTTCAGGGGCAGACAGGAAATGGACAAGTTGTTTGGTTTATTGAAGATAAGGCCTGATTAGGAGACCAGGCCTTATCTTCAATCACGATCTGATCGATATTTATTTGTCTACGGCTGGCTGCTGCTGGCGAGGACGTTCAATTTCACCACATCCGCAACGTTGATGGGAGTGTCGAACGTGCAGGTGGCAGTCCAAGGGGCCGTACCAGAAACCGCGCAAGTGCTCGTTGCAAAATCCGCGTCGGTAATACCGGCGGTAGTGCTGATCTGAACCTCTGGTTTTTGGGCATTGGAAGAGCCGTCAGATGTTAGGACGAATGAGATTGAGTCGAGGGTGGTAGGAGCTGTGGCGTTATAGTTGTAAACTATATCGCTGACCGTATAGCCACTGACGGTGCTATCTCCATAACCAGCATTGCTGTCTGGTACGGTATTCGTGGCGGCAAAGGCGTAGGCGCTTCCTGCGATGACGATGACAACCAAGACGATCAATAGAACTTTGAAATTGCGAAACATGGCTTTACTCCTTTTTGCATTGCCGAGTCTCGTCGGCTTTGCGCTTGTTGAATTTAGGAAAGCCATCCGAATAAAAAAGCCTGACTTATAATAAGCCAGGCTAATCAGCACCAAAGAACTGCTTTTGTTATCTTCGGCAGCCTGGCAATCCTAGCCACTTACGTGACATTAGACCCATGACTTTGCGTCGCCGGCTTTCACCGGGTTTGCCTTTATCGGATGTTTTCTTGTGAGCCTATATTAACATAAAGATAGTGTTTAACCCCTTACAGAGGGTTGTCAATATTAATTGCAGGATAATTGCAGAAACATGCAGAAAAAAAATTTAGACACATTGATTGAAAAGATCATATACGACTTTAATTTCTCGATTACCTGCTTTTCATATATTCATCTGCTAGCCCAAAATAAAAATGTCACCTGGTTTCCAAAGCGGAGTGGAACAACTCGAGCCTCCAATTTCATTTAGCAAGCAAATGCGCCGCCTTGCAAGGCGGCGCATCATCTTTTGCAGTGAGCGGTGTCACCAGTTTATTGTACAGGAACGTTTTGTTCTACCACCTATTTTTTGATCTTCTTTTCAATCAAATCCCGCACTTCTCGAAACTTGGTAAGTTTTTCTTCTTCCGAGCCTTCGAATTTTGCGGGGTCTTCGAATGACCAGTGCATTCTCTGATTGACTCCAGGCCAGACAGTTGGACAATTTTTCTCTGCATCATCACAAACAGTAATCAAACACTGGAAGAGCATCTTTCCAAGATAGGTATCGACACTTTTGGATTTCTGGTTTGAAACATCAATACCAGCTTTGTCCATCACCCTGACCGTGTATGGATTCAAGCCTCTCGGCTCTAAACCTGCGCTATGTGGCTCAAAGTAGTCTCCACCATACTTGCGGAGAAAGGCTTCTGCCATTTGACTTCTTGCTGAGTTGCCAGTACAGAGAAATAAAATCCTTTGTTTGCTCATCGATACCGTCCAGGCAAAATATGAGCTTATTATCATCTGATGCTATTAACAAATGTTTAATAGTGGGTAATACTTGCGTCAATCTTTCAGCCGCCCTCCACCACCTTGACTTCTTCTGTAATTTGAAAACGGTATGGTTGGCGTAGCAATAGCGTTGCTCCGTTTATATCGTCCCGATGTAATTAGGGAGTGTGCGCCCTGATGACGAGCAATTGTATTTCAATTCTAAAAATTAGTATTCTTTTTCAGCAATTACAACGCGGTCACGGCCTTCCTGTTTGGCGCGATATAGGGCGACATCGGCAGCACGCAGAACAGCGTCAATCTTGCGGGCGTGTAGAGGATAAAAAGCGACTCCCAAAGATAGGGTGATACCCTCGTAAGATTGACCGTTATCTTGTAGACGCAGTTGTTTGGCTTCCTGTCGCAAATATTCAGCGCGCTGTTGAGCAATCTCTAGTGATATGCCTGGTATGATCAAAATGAACTCCTCACCGCCGTAGCGACAGGCAACGTCCTCGCCTCGGATATGCCTTTGCAGAAGTTGACCAAGTTCACGGAGGAGCAGATCACCCGCCGCATGACCATAGGTATCGTTGAAGTTCTTAAAGCGATCAATGTCAATCATAATGATACCCAGAGGGTGCAGTTGACGAGTAACGCGGCTTAGATGTTGTTTCAGTGCTTCTTCCATGTAGCGACGATTGTACAAACCCGTCAGCGGATCACGGATGGACTGCTCGCGCAACGCCTCGCGCAGTTTTATATTGGAAAGTGCCAAGGTTGTCTGTTCAACAACCGTAGAGACTAACTGGCGTTTGGCTTCGTCTAGATTCTCCTCATCTTGGGATTGCAAATGTAGAATACCTAAGGTTTCACCCTCTGCCTGCATCGGGAAACAATAGGAAACAGCTGGCAGTGGTTCTGAAAGATGAAGGCAACGCGATTCAGCTAGATCCTCACTTAGGAGATGGGGTTGACCGCGACGCAAAGCCCAGCACTCATCTGGCGCAAAGATTTGCTCGTCTGGTGGTAGTTCTCCCCAGGAGGCAGCCGCGCTGACCAGCGTACGCGCTGTATTGAGGAAGAAAAATGCACCTGCAGTACGGGGAAACAATTGTTTCGACAGGTCGGCAATAATTCGATGAACTTCCTCTTCAGATTGACTGGCTTGAAGCAAACGGCTCATTTCATTAAGTAAAGCAATCTCATTGTTGCGGCGCTGAAGCTCATTCAAAAATTCCTTCATTTGTTCATTGGTTTGCAGGAGTGTGGATTGCATAAACTTCCACTCGGTGATGTCGATCATTGCGCCGACCATGCGATAGGGCTTGCCCGTGCCATCTCGGATGATGTAGCCGCGGTCAAAAATATCGGCGTAGGTTCCGTCTTTCCGTTGAAAGCGATATTCTTTCGACCAGAATTCCATGCCCAACTCCAAAGCCTGATCAATTACGTGATTGACCTTTGCCCTGTCCTCCGGATGAATATGCTCAAACCGCCACTCAGGATTTGGCTGGGCTGTTTCGGATAAATAATGAAACATCTTTTGAAGTCCCTCGCCCCACCAAATTTGATTGGTCTGCAAATCCCAATCCCAAACCGCGTCCTTGGTTGCCCAAGCCATTAGCTTGAACCGCTCTTCGCTTTGTCGCAACGCATCTTCAGCTACTTTGCGCTCAGTGATATCTTGCACAATCCCCGCTATGCGGTATATCTGGCCATGTTCATCCTGGATGGGAAAGGCGCGCGACCAAACCCAGCGCAATGATCCGTCAGGCCGGATCACCCGATATTCAATATTGTAGTCATCGCTGACTTTTCGGGATTGTGCGGCCAGTACTCGCTCTCGGTCATCAGGATGAATCGCGTCAAACCACGACTGTGGTTGCTCATACAGGCTCTGACGCGTTCGTCCCCAAATAGTTTCATATGCAGGACTTACATAGAATATGTGCGCGCGCTCCGGGTCTTCAAGCCAGAAGACCTGCTCGATATTTTCGGCCAATTGGCGGAAGCGTTGCTCGCTGTCTCGTACATCGGAGTACAGTCGAGCGCGTCCTAAGGCAATGCCAATTTGCTCCCCCAGTGCGATCATCAGGCGCAAATCGGACTCGGTTAATCTCACACCATGAGTACTTTCCACATTTAACACCCCTGCAATCTGACCTTGATCGAATAATGGGACACAGACTTCAGAGGTAATCCCTTCAATAGCTCCCAAGAAAGAAGGGTCATTGTGTACATCTTCGAGAAGCACAGGTTGTTTGTTATGAACCACCCGGCTCATAACGCCATCTGTGAGAGGAATGCGTTCGATCACATGGTGATATCCAACTTGGTGTTGCAGCATCAAAACATCTTCTTCAATAAGATAGAGGCTGACTTGGGTATAACCGAAGGTTTGCGCAATGCCTTCAACGACTGTGCGGAAGACGAGCGGAAGCTCCAGCTCGCGAGCGAGTGCCTGCCTCACCCGGTCCAACAATGCCAACTCCTGTGCTTGACGCTGGGTTGACTCAAACAATGTGCGGTAACGCCGCTCACTTTCACCTAAGGCGCTCTCGACCTGCTGGCGCTGAACGAGATCTTGTGCTATCCGATCCCGCTGGTCATGGAGAAGACCTACGATCAAGCCAATCAGCACAATCGCCACGCTTCCTGGCCCACCACCACTTAGAATAACGACTGCCCATGGATTAGCCTGGGTCTCTACCATATTCAACAGTAATGTATTCAAGGGAAAACTTAGTATGCCAGCGAGCAACCCTACTTGAGTTCCACCAAGCAAGGCAATCACAGCAACAGGCAAGATTGCCAGGGCCGCACTGCCCTCTCTGAATCGAGGATAAAGCAGGAAAAACAGCAGCACATACGCAATGAGTATTGCGAAAGCAATTCCCCAACGTCCTTGGCGAGGTGGGAGGTCAAAGTGCATCTTCCCTTGCCCTCTCCAAGTTCAATGCCAGCAACTTCTCCAAAATCTCCTCATCGCTCAAATCAGACTTCCAACCATACGCCGCAAAGACTGCCTCATCGAGTCGCTTGTGGGCGAGATCAAGCCAGGTGGGACAGGCGTTGTACAGATTCGTCAATGTGCGCCTTTTCTTTTCGGCTTCGCTAAGACCTTCGGCATTCAACCACCTATCTCTCTGCTCAACCAGTTCTTTGGCGGCTTGCGCAATGGCTTGCACACGCGGATCATCTTTTGGTTCTTTGCCCGGCGGCCACGAGAAGGGGAAGGTTTCAAAGCAAGATTCTGCATTGTAGGTTGGATCGTTTCCAACACCATGCCGAGGGGAAGTTCGCAAGCTCCAAAGTTCATGAATGCGCGAGTGTAAGACACCAAAGAAATAATCATCATCGCGAGCAATCACCAATAAGCGACTATCGGGAACAGTTTCAGGATTTACCCAGACGAATATCCTATGCTTTGTTACTCTTGGGCTAACTATGTATCTTGTTTTTCCATTCAATGCTGTCCACATCTCAGGTCGTGGACGTTGGTGAAGCCACCATCTTAACGTTGAACGCTCTTCAGACTGGATTTCTTCTCTACTCTTTTTGACATTAGCCCGAACATATTCAAATGGTTTTTCATAAAGAGCAGCATCTTGCATGGACATGTTAATACCAAAAAAGATGATCCATTTGCTACTTGATTGTCTTGCAATGTCAGAGCCGTTTATCCAAGGTCTGACTACATCATTGTTTGATTTACCATTTGGATTCCCAGCATCAGCGCGCATTATTATTGCCAAAGCTTCCGATATATCGAAAGGACCACCTTTTTGTGTGCCTATAAATGCAAGGCTTTGGTTCTCGCTCAATTTTTGTGCTTTTGTGAGATCAATTGCGCTTGTCAAGTCAGAATTAATGCTTGATACACTCTTGCCGTCCAATTCAAAAATTGTCTCTGTGCCATTGTCAAATCCAACCATCGAGACGCGCACTGATGCACCGTCAAGTATCCACTCTTGATTTTGAATGCCCAAGAAAATGTTTCCGGTTTGTTTAATGCGGTCAAGCACCCTTCGATTTGAACCATGTCTTATTGCTTGTGTCGCAAGTAAACCTACTCGATTGACTTGCTCCTTCTCAATCATGGCGCGGGCCCTTTCAAACCAATAACAAACCAAATCGCTTTGGCCTGGAATACGATCGCCGTATAATTTGCGTAGATCGTCTACATATTTATCGCCAAGTTCGGTGCGCATTTTCTTGTCACCCAAAAACGGCGGGTTACCGATGATGACATCTGCTTCGGGCCAATCTGGCTCATAGACCCTAAGGGACTCCGAGTCCCTTAGGGTCTCATAACCGAGTATCGCATCCATATGCAGGATATTCCGCATGGGTTTTAAGATAGGTTCAGCAGGGTAACCGTACCCGTTATCTCCCAGCCATTGAATGTACCCAATTTGGATGGTCATTTGCGCCAGTTCATAGGCATAATCATTGATTTCAATTCCATATACCTGTGCGGGCGTGACGGAAACAAAGAATCTCCCCGCGCCCATTTCATCTGAGCAATTGATCACTTCCTTTTGCAAATCAAGCAGCAGGCGCAAGGCAACATACAAAAAGTTGCCACTTCCACAGGCTGGGTCTAAAACCTTTATTGCGGCGATCTTATCTGCAAAGCCGCGCAGTCTATCACTGATCTTCTTCCTTATTGCATCTTTCTTTTTTCCGCTTTCCTCCTCATCCTTCAACATTCTCACTTCAACCTTGATTTCTTCCCATTCACGGCGAAGCGGAGCCATCAGGACAGGCTCGACGATCAATAAAATATCTTCCTTGCTCGTATAATGCGCGCCGAGTTGGGAACGCTTGGAAGGGTCTAGCCCGCGCTCAAACAGCGTGCCAAAAATAGACGGCTCGATGGCTCCCCAATCCAGCGCGTCGATGTCTGCGATGATGTCCATATCTGCGCTATCTAAAGGCAGAACGTTTTCATTATCGAAAAGTCCGCCATCGAAGTACAAGATTTTATCTGCACCGAAGTACCCGCCTGTGTTCATGGCGCGGAATAACTGCCTCAACACTTCGGAGAAATCCTTTGAATTGCGGCGGGTCTGTTCGAGCAAACGCGGGAATAAGTTTTCAGGCAACAAGCCGATATCTTCTGCAAACAAGCAGAACAATAAGCGGATGAGAAAATGTGCGATCTCCTGTGGGTTATTGCCGTATTTACGCAGGTTCTCAGCCAGCTTGGCAAAGTGCGCCGCGGCTTCCCTTGTGACACTTTCAACGGTCTTTTGTGGTTTGAGCTGTTCGGGGTTGAAGAAAACCGTCTTGAGGATCTTGATGCTTTCAGGGCTAAGCAGGTCATCTAAAGTAAGTGTAATTTTGCGCGTGGGGAGGTTGGTATAGTTCGTGCGGATGACGATATTGTTTATATCGGAAACAATCAGAAGCGGTGGGTTTTGAAGCGCATCGCGATAAAGTAAAAGCTGGTCGTAGGCTTTATCCAGATCATAATCCTTGCCCTTGTATTCCCAGCCGAAATAACCAAGTTTGGCGACATCCGCCCAGCCCTGTCCACCGCTGGTCTTCGTTGCACCCATTTCAAAGCCAAAGTGCCTGCCCGTGGGATCATAATCATTCGGCGTTTGATGTCCCACCAGATGGCACAGGTCAATGAAGTGTTCCTGGTAAATCTGTTTCTCGCGTGCGGTCACACGTTTCCACTTGCTGACGAAATCCTGCGGGGTGAGTGGCATCCGGTTTATATTCTCCCGTAAATAAGGTTAAGCATACAGTCAAACCGCTGTGCGCGCAAGTACAAAACCGTTTCAACTCTAACTAGCACGAAAAAGAAATCCCTCCCCAAATTCTTTCGAAATCTGGAGAGGGATTATGCTAAAAGGACTGGATAGGAAGCGAACTTTACTAAAAAACTTCTTGGCCTATGTTGTTACTAGTTCTGCCAAGCCAATTGCGTCGTGTGCCCGTCTCACATCGGCGTCCCCTCCTGCGCCGCGCGGACCACATCGTCGTACTCAAGGATGGCCGTGTGGAATCCGGCGGCACATTAGATGTCTTGCTTGAAAGCAGCTTAGAAATGCAGGAGTTATGGAAGCAGAGCACCCACCTTGCCCACTAGGGTGGAGGGGCAACATACCGACCTTGCAAACCTGTGAAGAAGATAACTCGGTGTTCGTTACAATTAGTACTATCGCTCTCTAACCAAATCCTTAGAATGAAACATATGAAGATATACCCAATTGGGCAGAAATCTGTTGTCATTTCAGGGGGTTTCGGAAAATTAAAATCGTCAACAGGTCAATTGTCTTCACCAGGAGGTCAAGATGGATATCAAATCCAATGCCATGGATGAGAACAATACGGCTCGACGGACAGAAGATGGATCTGCACAGGCAGCACAGACTAAGATAGCACGACGCGATTTTCTGAAATTAGCAGTGGCTGCAGGGGCGGCTATTGCTGCGAGCCGTGTGCCAGGCTTGGGCATCGCAGGAGGCGGGGGAACAGTGACCCGTTACCCATTGCGAATTCCCCCTGGAGCATCTCCTAGCAGTTTTAGTCTCACGGCTGCCCCAAGCACTGTGGACGTGGGCGGTGGTCAGTTGTCATCCGTGCTGGCTTACAACAATTCCTTCCCCGGACCGACATTCCGCGCTAATACTGGCGACACTGCGAGTATCCAATTCACGAACGGACTGTCAGAAGCGACAACGGTTCACTGGCACGGCATGGTCGTGCCCACTGCTGCTGATGGCCAGCCTCAGAATTTGATCTCGCCTGGCATGAGTTACTCATACCAATTCCCTATTATGCAACGCGCCTGCCTGAACTGGTATCACCCACACCCGCATATGGAGACGGGGAAGCAAGTCGTTCTAGGTCTGGCTGGAGCGTTCATCATCAACGATGCCGAAGAAGCTGCGCTTGGTCTGCCCTCCGGCATGTATGAAGTACCGCTTATTGTGCGCGATGCAAACTTTAATAGCTCCGGCAATCTCGTCTACAACCCAACCTCATCTGGATTTCTCGCAAAGAACCCCATGGTCAATGGCACCCGCAATCCGAAGCTGGATGTAGATGCCGCCCTTTACCGCTTCCGTGTGCTGAACGGTGCAAGCGCTCGGCTCTTCAAGCTGGCTCTAAGCAATGGAGCTCCATTTACCCTCATTGGCAATGATGGCGGACTTCTCGAATCGGCTATCTCAATTAGTCAGATTGAGTTTAGCCCAGGCGAACGGCTCGATCTACTTGTAGATTTCCGTGGATTACCGGTTGGTACCAAAGTAAATCTGCAAGATGTCAATAGCGGCTGGATCCTGCTTGAGTTCAATGTGACGAGAGCTATCACAGACAATCACGCGATCCCAACTTCGCTCTCTACGATTACCAAGCTCACTAACCCGGTGACCACGCGTCTCTTCACTTTCGACGGGATGACTCGTATTAACGGCAAAGAGTATGACCCGAATCGCATTGACTTCCAAGTTCCCTTCGGTCAGACGGAGCTCTGGCGCTTTAGCACCGGTGGGAATGCTCCTCACCCAATCCATATTCATGGTGCCTCCTTCCAAGTGAGGTCGCGCAGCGGCGGGCGTGGGAAGCTCTTCCCGTGGGAAAGTGGCTGGAAGGATACCGTTCTTCTAAAGGATAAGGAAGCTGTTGAAATCCTGATCCGCTTCGACGGATACCGGGGCCGCTATCTCATTCACTGCCACAAGCTCGAGCATGAAGACCAGGGAATGATGGCGAACTTCGAGGTGATCTGAGCATCGGCCCCACCCAACCTCCCCCAATTAGGGGGAGTGTTGTTTTAATGGTGTAGGCTCTCATCGCCGTCCCCTCCTGCGCGGACCATATCATGGTGCTTAAGAATGGCCGTGTGGAATCTGGAGGCACATTGGATACATTGCTAAAAACTAGCCAGGAAATGCGCGAACTATGGAAACATGAAGAAGATAAACAGTCCTTCTTTCTCAGCCTATAAAAATACAAAGATGATTGGCCACCAGACGCTCTTTCCCTGGAATACCCTGGTCAATCGGTACATTTACGACCTTGTCGTTGATCCATAAGGCGGAAGATCCACCACCATCCAGATTGATTGCGGTCTCTGTATTATATCCAAGCAGGATATCGGACATCTCCCGGAATGAAAGCCCCGCGCTTTGTGGCGTCCTTCCATCAGCAACGATCAGGATCAGCTTGCCATCTTTTGTGAAACCAATTGTGGTGCGGGGATCCTTGTTGACGGCTTGTATTGCTTCATTGTATTTTCCCTTTTGAATCAGGAAGCGGTCACCTGAGACTGCGTTATATAAACCGCTGGGATTCTTCCAGTCGAATGTGACTTTATTATCTTTTGAAATATTGATCCAGGGACGAAAGTCCATCCGGCTCTTCTGGTAGAAATTTCCATCTGAGGCCGCGATTGAGTTGGGGAACCGATTGTTGATACCCCAACCATCTCCATTGACAACGATCGGCACTCCCAGGCTTTGGGCTGCCTGACTGACTGTCCTCAAGCTGGTGAAAGGTGTGACGTGGAAGCGCTTGCTGACCGTGTCGATCAACAAAATATGGCAATCAGTACCAAAGCGTCTCACAAAATGATAGGTAACTCCGGGTATGTTCACTTGGGTGGTTCGATCTTCGAGTGTATCGAGATCTTCTTCGGTAACATTGTCATCCGGTGTTGCAGTCATGATTTGCAAATTTTGCTCGCTGCACCATTCTTCGCCAAAGCTTCTTAGTTTGGCCCATCTTTCATCGTTAATGGATGTGAGTTCAATTCCCTCACCTTTTTTCAACGTATATAGGACTTCAAACGAAGTGCCAGGACCCGACCGGACGTTTAAAGTCGTCGAAGTTACGACAGCCTCATAATGGGCCTCCGATAACGGTTTGGGATTCGGAACGGCTCCAATCCCTGTCAGGAATTCGCCGTCGAACAGGCTGACATCCGCTGGTGAAGGCTTGGTTCTACGGTCGTCTGAGTATGCCCCGGGCAATTTAAACTTGTCGCCAGTGAATTGATGACCGACTACCAATTGCGTAGTGACACTATCCGGCAAATTGGGGGAAAAGTTCACTGTTGGCAACACCTTACTCTTGAATTCCTGCCAGGTCAACGATTGTATGTTGTAGGTACCATAGTGTGCAAGCCACCATTGAAAATCGCCCATCCATTCAGCCGCCTGTGGCGAATGTTCTCTGACGAAGGATGCACTTGTGTAGCCGATAGGTTTCCCGTTCGAGGCTTGAAACGTCTCGAAGACTTGTTTGGCATGACTGGAAAGATGATCCCCGTTAAATCGGGGGACCTTCTGCTCCAATAACTTCTCATTTATAAAGAGAAGCCATTTGTCCCAGTCTGACCACCATTGTTCAAAGTCGACAAAGAGGCTAACCACAGGAAGGTTGCTATTGCGGATCAAGTCAAGCGTTGCATTTGCTTGCTGTAAAGGGTCTTTAATGGGGTCTATCCAGTGATAAGCGGCGATGGGCATCCCGGCATTGGCAAAAATCTTTCCATGCCTAGTAAATAAATCGTCCGCTTTTATGATTACCAATTGAACTTCTGCCTCCAGCAGAGGAAGTGGGTCAACTGATTTTTGATGATGCGAAATATCGACAACCAACTTATTTAACATCTGATCCTCCTTATGGCTAAAAGTAAATATCATTGTACAACGTTTCATAGACAATTCAAGTAGGCTTAAAGAATGTTGCGTCCCCCCAAACGAGGCTGATAAAAAAGTTTGAATTAAAAAGGCTCTGGCTGTGATGCAGAGTCCTTTTGTGTTTTAGTCTAAAATTGAGTTTAGCCGTTAGAAAGAAAAACAAAATATTAAATCATTCACATTCGTCCCTGTTGGGCCAGGCTTGAGCAATTCACCCAACGCGTTGAAATAATGATAAGAATCATTCTCCTGTAAAAATCTTTGCGGGGAAAGGCTGAGCGCCGCACTTTGTTTCAAGGTTTCACCAGTAACCACTGCTCCGGCAGCGTCGGTGGGGCCGTCTTCGCCATCGGTAGCGAGGGCAATGAGCATGACGTTTTCCATGTCCCCGAGTTCGGCGACGCTCGCAAGGGCGAGTTCCTGGTTACGACCGCCCAGACCGCTTCCACGCACTGTCACAGTTGTCTCTCCGCCGGCGATCAGACAAATAGGCTGCTCTCTTGTTTTGAGGGCGTCTTTCAATTGATTGCAAATAACTTTCGCAACCTCACGCGCTTCGCCCTGTAAATCTGTCTGTAATATCTGCGTGTGAAAGCCCTCCTTTTGTGCTGCTTCCAATGCGGCCTGTGCAGCTTGCGCATTACTACCTACCAGCACGTTTTGGACATGATTAAATATTTCATCGGATGGTTTGGGGGTTTCGGCGGATTGATGGAGAACGTCAAGAATTGATTTTGGGACTTTTTTCTCCAGACCATATTTTTGGATGACGTTCAATGCATCTTCTCTCGACGATGGGTCTGGTGCGGTTGGTCCGGACGCTATTGCCTCTAATGGATTTCCGACCACGTCCGAGAGAATCAAACTTGCGATGTCTGCGGAGTGTACCTTTTCAGCAATGCGGCCGCCTTTGAGCTGGTCAAGGTGACGGCGGAGCGTGTTGATTTCGTCCACGCGCGCACCGGATTGGAGCAGGGTCGCTGTTAGCGATTGAATATCGTCCAATGTGATTCCGGGAAGTGGTGCAGTCATTAATGCTGAACCACCACCGGAAATGAGACAGAGAAGCAGGTCATCTCTTTCGACCATGTTAAGCAGAGTCAATGCTCTTTGACCTGCGATGAGGCTAGCTTCGTTTGGGACAGGATGTCCACCGAGAATTTGTTCAAATCCTAAAAGAGTAGGGATGCTCATATGTTTCGAGATGATCAGGCCATTAAACGGTAGGCCAGATAAAGGTCCAGATAGAGCCGAGGCCATGGCGTAGGAGGCTTTCCCGAGGCTGAGAATCTGAATACGGCGGATCTGATCGAGAGCGTAGTTTTGTCCACCAATAATTAATGTATTTCCGTCGCGCCGCAAAAACTGATTGACTACATTCCCCGGTTCAACCGATTGAATAGCTGCGGCTAGGATTCGTCTTACGGATGGATATCGTGTGAGTGTGCTTGTGAGGAAGGATTCGGACGTGATCATCTATGATATTTATAGCACAATATCGAGTAACCTTCTTGCCAGCAAATGGGTTTAAGTCTATACTACAGGTAAACTATTCGTCCTGAGCGGAGGGTCGAGTAGGTGGCGTTCTTCCACTGTATCGCCCGCCCTGGTGTTCGGGCCAGGGAGGCCCGTAGTCGAAGGACGGGGCTTCAAATAAAGTCCACTTTTTTTCAGACGTACGCTTCGACTACGGGATTGAAGAGCGCAATCCCTCCGCTCACCTGTGCCGGCACCAGGTGCAGGCAGCGCGAAGTAATTTTTATAGGAGCTGCTCATGTCAACTGTACGAGATATGATCCGCAAAAAAGCGACTATTATCTATTCCGTTCCTCCTGACGCAACAGTGCTCGATGCTATAAAAATAATGGATAGACAGAATATTGGTGCTCTGATGGTGATGCAAAGCGGCAAAGTAGAGGGGATTCTCTCCGAGCGCGATATTGTACGCAAGGTGGATTCGGTTGGAAAGACGCCCCAAGACACATTGGTCAGTGAGATCATGACAAGCAAAGTGATTTACATTGAAGCCGGACAACCACTTGAAGAATGCATGGCTTTGATGATCGACAAGAATATCCGTCACTTGCCTGTCTTCGATGGCAATGAATTGGTCGGCCTGATTTCCGTGCGCGACGTAATGAGGGAGGTGGTGGACGTCCAGAAGTTTATGATATCGCAATTAGAGCACTACATCACGGGTGGTGGTCGTTAGCGGGAGTCCGACGACTCCCGTCGTCGGAATTTCGAAGTCTGGCCCCACAGGGGTGCTGCGCGAAGACTTCGGACTCCAATACTGCGCGCCTTTTAGCTTATAGGTAATATGGAAGAATATTCTATTTCAGAACTTCAATCGAAAATGGAATCAGGCGAGTTGACCGCGCGTCGGCTCACCGAATTGTATCTGGAGCGGATCGACTTACTGGATAAACACGGTCCGCAGGTTAACTCCGTGACCGAAACGAATCCTGAGGCCTTGGATATCGCTTCATCTCTTGACGAAGAGCGGGCGGCTGGCAAGAGGCGAGGTCCACTTCACGGAATTCCTATTCTGATCAAAGATAACATCGATACACACGACAAGATGCAAACAACGGCCGGTTCGCTTGCACTGGAGGGAAACATCGCTGCGCGTGATGCGTTCATCGTTGAACGCTTGCGTAAGGCCGGCGCACTGATCCTCGGTAAGACGAACCTCAGCGAGTGGGCGAACTTCCGCGGGAAAAAATCGACAAGCGGATGGTCCTCGCGCGGCGGATTGACTCGCAACCCATACGCGCTGGATCGTTCTGCCTGCGGCTCATCATCCGGCTCTGGCGCGGCTGTGGCTGTGAACTTTTGCGCCGCGGCGATTGGCACTGAGACCGACGGTTCTATCATCTGCCCAGCTCAGACGAATGGGATTGTAGGTATCAAGCCAACACTAGGACTTTGGAGTCGTAGTGGAATCATTCCTATCGCGCATAGCCAGGATACTCCTGGCCCAATGACCAGAACCGTCGAAGATGCCGCGATTCTACTCGGAGCTTTGATGGGTGTTGATAAACGGGATCCTGCGACGAGTTCAAAGGAAAAGCGAGTGCCGCGAAATTACACAAAGTTTCTCGATAAAAACGGACTCAAAGGTGCACGCATCGGTGTGGCGCGCAGTCTTTTTGGAAGCGATAAACGTGTGCTCGCGATCATGGAAACCAGTTTGGAATGTATGCAACAATTGGGCGCAGCCTTGATTGACGTGGAAATGAAGTCGAGTGACGCGTTCGGTAAAACGGAACTGGAAGTGCTGTTGTTTGAGTTCAAAGCTGACCTGGATGCTTATCTCCGTGCATTGGGGCCGGAGGCCAAAGTCCACTCGATGGAAGACGTAATCAGGTTTAATGAGGAAAACACGTCGCGAGTGTTGACGTACTTCGGACAGGAGCGCATGGAACAGGCACAGAAAAAGCCGTCTTTGAAAAGTAAGAAATATTTGGATGCATTGAAAAAGAATCATCTGCTCTCACGCAAAGAGGGAATTGATGCAACGATGCGAAAGCATAAGCTGGATGCCATTGTGTGTCCTTCGGGTGGCCCTGCGTGGATGATTGATCTTGTCAATGGCGATGGTATCCGTAGCTGGGATATGGATAGCACATCCTATGCGGCGGTGGCAGGTTATCCACATATCACCGTTCCGGCGGGCTATATCTGGGGCTTGCCGATTGGAATCTCGTTTTTTGCGAAGGCTTGGCAAGAACCGACATTAATTAAATTTGCTTATGCGTTTGAGCAGGCAACGAAAGTCCGCAAGCTACCGCAGTTTTTGCAAACTGCTGATTTAAGTTCTCCGTCCTGAGTGGAGTGAGGAGCGTTCTTTGTGACGAGTGAAGTCAAAGGATGGGGCTTCAAGTAAAGTTTACGTTTACTTGAAACT
>WNGA01002081.1_pt1 | contig 33957 bp, 28 predicted proteins | sample 5400061 | NCBI WGS metagenome assembly WNGA01 (sample SAMN13153366, study PRJNA577476) | soil metagenome | isolation source: 100 cm soil or saprolite under grassland replicate 2 | place: USA:California | collected 2016-06-15 | reverse complement strand
GACGACGTTGATGTCGTCGCGGAACTTCGACTTGGGCAGGGCCTTGGTGTTGTCGTAGAAAAGGTAGCCGCCGGGATCGATCTCCTTCACGTCGGCGTCCCAGGTCTGCGGGTTCATCGCGACCATGAGGTCGACGCCGCCGCGGCGGCCGAGCCAGCCCGATTCCGAGACGCGCACCTCGTACCAGGTGGGCAGGCCCTGGATGTTCGAGGGGAAGATGTTGCGCGGGCTGACCGGTACGCCCATCCTCAGGATGGATTTCGCGAAGAGCTCGTTCGCCGAGGCCGAGCCCGAGCCGTTCACGTTGGCGAACTTGACGACGAAGGCGTTGACGGATTGGATGGCCTTCGTCATGGCGACCTCAGGCCGCTTTCCTCTGCGGCGTACGGCAGCCGTGGCCGGCGTGCGTCAGGTCGAGCAGGAACTTCTGCATGTCCCAGGCGCCCGTAGGGCAGCGCTCGGCGCACAGGCCGCAGTGCAGGCACACGTCCTCGTCCTTCGCCATGATCCTGCCGGTCTTGAGGGGGCCCGAGACGTAGAGGTCCTGGGTGGGATTCCTCGCCGGCGCGGTGAGGCGGGTGCGCAGGTCCGCCTCCTCGCCGTTCTGCGTGAAGGTGATGCAATCCATCGGGCAGATGTCGACGCAGGCGTCGCATTCGATGCACAGCTTGTCCGCGAACACCGTCTGCACGTCGCAGTTCAAGCAGCGCTGCGCTTCCTTGAAGCCGGTGGCCGGATCGAAACCGACCTCGACCTCGACCTTGATGTTCTTCAGCGTGATTTTCTGGTCCTTCCAGGGGACCTTGTAGCGCTCGTCGGGCGAGATCTGGTTGTCGTAGCTCCACTCGTGGATGCCCATCTTCTGGCTCGAGAGGTTCACGATCGGCGACGGGCGCTCCCTGATGTCCTCGCCGTTGAGAAGCTTGTCGATCGAGATCGCGGCGTCGTGACCGTGCGCCACGGCCCAGATGATGTTCTTCGGGCCGAAGGCCGAGTCGCCGCCGAAGAAGATCTTCGGCTGTGTGGACTGCATGGTGACCTTGTCCACCACGGGCATGCCGTGCGGGTCGAACTGAATTCCAGCGTCGCGCTCGATCCAGGGGAAGGCGTTCTCCTGCCCCACCGCGACCAGCACGTCGTCGCACTCGAAATGCTGCTCGGGCTCGCCGGTGGACACGAGGCTGCGCTTGCCCTTGTCGTCGAAGACGGCTTTGACCTTCCCGAAAGTCATGCCGGTGAGCTTGCCGTTCTCGTGCTCGAATGCCTTGGGGACGAGATAGTTGAGGATGGGAATGCCCTCGTGCTGAGCGTCTTCCTTTTCCCAGGGCGAGGCTTTCATTTCCTCGAAGCCCGAGCGCACGATGACTTTCACGTCCTCGCCGCCGAGGCGCTTCGAAGATCGGCAGCAGTCCATTGCGGTGTTGCCGCCGCCCAGCACGATCACCCGCTTGCCGATCCTGTCGGTGTGGCCGAAGGAGACCGATGAAAGCCAGTCGATGCCGATGTGGATGTTCTTGGCCGCTTCCTTGCGCCCGGGAATGTCGAGATCGCGCCCGCGCGGCGCCCCCGAGCCGACGAAGATCGCGTCGTAATTCTCCGAAAGCACTTTCTTCATGCTCGCGATCTTCGTGCCGCCCTTGAACTCGACGCCGAGATCGAGGATGTAGCCGACCTCCTCGTCGATCACTTCCATCGGCAGGCGGAAGCGCGGGATCTGCGACCAGATCATGCCGCCCGCGCGCGGGTCCTGGTCGAACACGGTGACGTGGTAGCCGAGCGGGGCGAGATCGCGCGCCACGGTGAGCGACGCTGGCCCGGCGCCGATGCACGCGATCCTTTTCCCGTTTTTCTTCGCGGCGGCCTTCGGCATCCTCGCCTTGACGTCGCCCTTGTTGTCCGCGGCGACGCGCTTCAGGCGGCAGATCGCCACGGGCTCGGGCTTCTCGCCGTTGTTTTCCTCGACGCGCCCTCGCCTGCAGGCGGGCTCGCAAGGGCGGTCGCAAGTGCGCCCGAGTATTCCTGGAAAAACGTTGGAGTACCAGTTGACCATGTAGGCGTCGTCGTAACGCCCTGCCGCGATCAACCGGATGTATTCGGGGACTGGAGTATGGGCCGGGCAGGCCCACTGGCAATCTACGACTTTGTGGAAATAATCCGGTGCACCGATATCAGTCGGCTTCAAAACACGTTCCCTCCAGCGTCAAGCCTGCCGTTTCTCATTTCGCAGCGCCTGACTGCGCGTAAGTCTACCGCCTCGTGGCGGCGGTGAAAAGACTTAGTTTTCAATTACTAGGGCCTTTTCCCTTGAAGCCCGGAGAATCTTTTTTCGAGGAGCGATTCCAGCGCTCGCGCCTCGGGCGCTCCGGGCTCAGTATACAGGCAGGCTATAAATTACTTTAATATAACGTGATACTCCATTGATACAGCATGGAAATGTTCTAAGGCATGCGCTCGCGCGCTACGCTTTGCGCCTACGGGGGAGTTAACGCGCTTCCCGGACTTCGGGAAGACAAGGAGCTACGGGCGGCGCGGATCCTGCAGCTCGCGAGCGAGGCGCTGCCGCTCGCGCTTCGCGCGGGAGGGGGAAACGAAGAGCCAGTAGGTGACGGCGATCGAGAGCAGCAGCGCCGCGACGCCTTCGAGCAATTGCCAACCTGTACCCACGCGAACCTTTTTTGAAATTCCGGCATTTTCGAATGCCGGCGGCGCTTATTGCGACCGGAGAACCGCGATGCTACTCGCTAAGCCAGGGGCAAGCAAGCTTGTCCGCGCTACAACGGCGAGAACGAGGTGGACTTGAGGATCCTGGATTCCTGGTGCTGGTGCGCGCCCATCTCGGCGCTGCGCCGCAGGTAGTCCTGGAACACGGGATCGCTCATCAGGGCGTCGCGTTTTCTCTCGCGGTCGGCCTGGCTTTCGTAACTCCACACGTGTACCACCTGGTTGAGCGGCCCTACCTCGGTGACCGCGTAGAACACGGGTTCGCCGCAGTGCTTGACCTGGGTCGGATGTCCGTACTGTTCGTACATCTTCAGCCAGGCGGGCAGACGGCCCGGGTGCAGCGAGTAGATGCGCAGATCGAAGATCATCGTGTTCCTCCCTACTTTGCCGATGCCGCCGGCAAGGTGGCGATGATCTGCTGCCTGCCGTTCACGACCCTGGTCATGAAGCTCTCCCGATCGAGGTCGCCGTTCTGATCGAACGTCACATCGAGCAGCACGCCAGGGTAGTCCTTCGCGGAAAGCGCCGCGCCGTGCATCGCGGCGGCAAACGCCTTGGGGTCGAACTTGCCGACCCTTTCGGTCACCGCCTTGACGATATACATCGCGCTGTAACCCTTCAATCCATTGTGGTCCGTCTTGTATCTGTATTCCTTCTGGAAGCGCCCATCGAAGGCCTTGATCGTCGGCTGCGGCGCATCCGCGCTCAGCCCGACGTGCGCCACGGCGCCATTTGCAGCCTCGCCCGCCATCTCGATGACCTTCTGGCTGGTGAGCGTCGTTTCGCCCACGATCGGCCTGTCATAGCCCTGCTTCTTCAGCTCGCGCAGCGCCCGCGCCGATTCCTCCTCGTTGGTATACACGAACACGGCGTCGGCGTTCGACTGTTTCACTTTGAGCACCGGGCTCGAAAAGTCGACCTGACCGGGATCGGTCGAGATGTCCGCCGCGATCTTGATGCCCTGCGCTTCGAGCGCTTTCATGATCATGTCGCGCCCGCCCTTCCCGAAGTCGTTGTTCACCCACACGATGGCGATGGTTTTGGCCTTGACGGTGTCCTTGATGTAGCGCGCCACCTTGGGCATGGCCGTCGCCTGTGTGAACGACGTGCGAAAGATGTAGGGATTGCCTTGCTGAGTGATGGCGGCGCTCTCGCCGCCCGTGAAATTCGGAATCCCGGCGCGTCGGGTCTCGGCCATGCTGACGAGGATCGACCCGGAAAATACCGGACCCATCACGATGTAGGCCCCGTCATCGACAGCTTTTGTTGCCAGGGCTTTCGCCGTCTGCGGCGCCGACTGCGTGTCGCTGCTCGTGTACTCGATCTTCCGTCCGAGGATGCCGCCCGCAGCGTTGATTTCCTTCACCGCGAGCTTCACTCCGTTATCGAAATTCGTCCCCGAGGTGGCACCGGTCCCCGACAGCTCGACCAGTCCCACGATCCGGACCGGAACCTGCTGCGCGAGGGACGGCAGCGCAGCGGTCGCAAGCCAGACAGCCGCAGAAAGAAGATAAAGTCTTTTCATGAACTCCTCCATTGGGTGAAAAAGATCCGCTTGGTTTGGCACCAAGTTTACCGCTGAACTCTACTGCAATCAGGCACGGCTCGAGGTCTCGATGATGCTGCGTTCGTCGGGGAACGGGATGCCGAAGAATTCCAGATACATCGGGACCTGCGCGTCTACCATGTGATGTCCGTGGTGTACTCGCATCCCACGCGCGCGCGCCGCCTTCAGCAGGCGCGTTTCCTTCGGTTTCATGATGATGTCGCACACCACGGTCTTTGCCGGAAGCAGCGACGGTTCGAAGGGCAAGGGGTCCTCGGGCCGCAGCCCCCGGGGCGTCGCGTTGATCGCGTAGTCCAAGAACGCGGGCGGCGCGGTGACGATGTCCGCCGCCATCTTCGGGTAATGCCGCCGAAGGCGCTCGATGAGGCCTGCCGCCCGCGCCGCGTCGGTCTCAGTCACATGCAGCCGCTGCGCGCCGGCTTCGGCCAGGGCGGTCGCAATGGCCGAGCCGCCGCCGCCCGCGCCGACCAACCACGCGGTGACGCCCTCGACCGAATGGCCGCACAACTCCAGCCCGCGCACGAAGCCGGCACCGTCGACGATGTCGCCGTAGAGCTTGCCGTCGGGATCGAGGCGCACCAGGTTCACCGCGCCGGCGGCCTGCGCGCGCGGCGAGAGCCGATCGAGCATAGTGGCGACCGCCGGCTTGTGGGGAATCGCGACCGTGATGCCGCGAAAATTGCGCATGGTGCGCAGGGCCTGCAGCACGACGCGCAGGCCCTCGTGGTCCACGTGCATGGGCACCCAGACGGCGTTGACGCCCAGCTCGGCGAAAACCGCTTCCATGACCTGAGGAAGCCGGACCTGCGCCACCGGGTCTCCCGGCGTCGCGAACAGGAGCGTGTCTCCGTCGATCACGGCGCCACCGCGCGGCCGGTCCGGGCCGCCGCCCCACCCAGGAACAAGCGATTCAAATTCGGATCTTCGAGGAACTCGCCCGCGGGGCGATCCAGTGCGAGCCGCCCCATCTCGAGCACCAAGGCGCGGTCCGCGTACTTGAGCGCGCTGCGCACATTCTGCTCCACCATCAGCAGGGTGGTGCCTGTGTCCGCGAGCCTGCGCAGCAGCTGGAACACCTCCTGGCTGATCTTCGGCGACAGCCCGATCGAGGGCTCGTCGATCAGGAGGACGCGCGGCTTGAGCAGGAGCGCCCGACCGATCTCGAGCTGCTTCTGCTCGCCGCCCGAGAGCGTCGAGGCCTGGTTGCCGAGGCGCTCGCGGATGCCCGGAAAGAGCTCGAGGATCTCTTCGACGCGCTCCCGTCGCAGCGCCTTGCCGGGAAGCGTGATGCCGCCGAGCTCCAGGTTGTGCAGCACCGAGAGCGACGCGAACAAATTGCGGCCCTGCGGGACGAAGGCGAGGCCGCAATCGATCATGTCGCGCGGCGACATCCCGGAGATTCGCCTGCCCTCGAGCCGGATTTCGCCCGTGCGGGGGGTGAGCAGGCCGAACAGCGCTTTCAGCGCCGTCGACTTGCCGGCGCCGTTGGGGCCGATCAGCAGCGTGATCTCGCCCCGGCGGGCGTCGAGGCTGAGCTCGTTCAGGATCGTCAAGGTCGGCGAGTAGCCGGCGACCACGCGCTCGAACTCGATCAGCCTGCCTGCCCGGCTAGCTTCCAAGGTAGGCCTCCAGCACCGCGGGATTCGCCTGCACCTGCTCGGGCTTGCCTTCGACGAGCACCTTGCCCTCGACCATGCAGATCACGCGGGGGCACAGGCGCATGATGAAGTCCATGTTGTGCTCGATGACGATGAAGCTTCCCCCTTGTGTGCGGTTCAGCTCCAGCAGCAGCTCGCGCAACTGCTCGACCATCGCGGGGTTGACGCCGGCGCAGGGCTCGTCGAGCAGCACCAGGCGCGGCGAAGGCATGAACGCCATCGCGATGTCGATCAGCTTCTGCTCGCCGTAGGAGAGGCTTCCCGCCGGCAGGTGTGCGACACGCTGGAGGCGAAACAGCTCGATCATCTCGTCGGCGTGGCGGCCGAGCCCGGCATCGGGTGCGGCGAACAGCCGTCCGGGCAGCGTGCCCCTGAACTCCTGCGAAGCGACGATCAGATTGTCCCGGACCGAGAGCTTGCCGAACACCTGCAGAGTCTGGAAGGTGCGACCGACGCCGCGGCGGCTCAGCTCGAGCGGCGACATGCCGGTGACGTCTTCTCCGCAAAATTCCATGTGCCCGGAAGTCGGCTTGATCTGCCCGAGAATGCTGTTGAAGAGCGTAGTCTTGCCGCTGCCGTTCGGCCCGATCACGCCGACGATCTCACCGGGTCCGACCGAGAAGCTCACGCCGTCGACCGCGCGGATCGCGCCGTAGTGTTTGGTGCACAGCTCGACCTGAAGAAACGGCGTCACTTGGCGGCCCCTTGCGGCGCCGCGCGCAGCCTGATGCGGTCCGGGATCGACAGCAGGCCTCCAGGCAGCCAGATCATCAGGGCGACTATCGACAGTCCGAAGACCACGAGATACCAGTCCTTCATGAAGCGCAGCCATTCAGGCAGCAGGACGACGAGCGCGGCGCCGAGCATCGGCCCGAAGAAGCGCCCGGACCCGCCGACGATCACCATCAGCAGCATGGTGAGCGATGCGCTGAGATGGAACGGCGCCGGATCGACGAACTGCACCAGAGCGGCGAAATACGCCCCGGCCATCCCGGCGCAGGCCGCGCCGATGGCGAACGCGAGCAGCGTGTAGGCGACGATGTTGACGCCGAGGCTTTCGGCGCGGATCGGATTGTCGCGCAGCGCGGCGAACGCACGGCCCCACGGCGAGCGAATCAGCCAGGCGAGCAGCAGCGCCAGCGCAATCGTCGCCGCGTAGGTGAAGTAGAAAAACGCGGCCGAGCCGTCGAGCGACAGTCCGAACGGCGAAGGCCTGCGGATTCCGGAGATCCCGAAGGTGCCTCCGGTGAGCCACTCCTCGTTGCGGAGGACGAGATAGACGAGCACGTTGAAGCCGAGCGTGGCGAAGGCGAGGTAATGGTGCCGGACGCGCAGCGCCGGGAAGCCGAGCGCGAGCCCGACCGCGAAGCACAGCAGCGCCGCGGCAGGCAGAACGAACCCGAAGGCCACGCCCGCTTTCATCAATATCGCGGCGGTGTAGGCCCCGATTCCCAGGAACGCCGCGTGCCCGAGCGAGATCAGGCCGGCGTAGCCCACCGTGAGGTTGAGGCCCATCGCGGCCATCACGTACACGCACCACAACGTCAGCAGGTACGTCCCGTAGTTCTTCAGCGCCATGGGCGCAAGCGCGAGCGCCAGGAGAATCGCGGCGAGGCCGATCTTCTGCGTTCCGCTCATACCTTGCGTTCCTCGGCCTTGCCGAGCAGGCCTTCGGGGCGGAACAGGATGACGACGAGGAACAGCATCAGCGCCACCCCTTCCTTGTAGGCGGGCGACACGTATGCCCCCATCAGGTTCTCGAGGATGCCGACCAGCACTCCGCCGAGGAGCGCGCCGCGCGTCTGGTTGAAGCCGCCGATGATCGCCGCGTAGAACGCCTTCAGGCCGATGGTGTCGCCCATGTCGAACTTGGCGAGATAGGTCGGAGTCACGAGCACGGCTGCGACCGCCGCCAGCAGCGCGTTCATCAGGAAGACGTAGAGAATCATCCGCTTCACGTTGATCCCGAGCACCGCCGCAGCTTCGGTGTTCTGCGCCACGGCTTGCATCGCCCGGCCGGTCATGGTGCGGTTGAGGAATGACTGCAGGCAGAAGACGATCAGGCCGGCCACGAACAGCGTCCCGATGTCGAACGAGGAAACCCGGAGCGTCCCGACCGTCAGCAGCGTGTCGGGAAAGAGATAGGGAAACGGATGGGCCTCGGCGCTGTAGGCGGCCTTCACCATGTTCTTCAGGCCGATGGTCAGGCCCAGGGTGGCGATCACCAGCGGGATGACGCCGTGGCGTATCAGCGGATCGACCACCAGGAGCTTGAAGCCGATGCCGAGCGCCAGCATCGAAGCCAAGCAGGCGAGTGCGAAGGCAAGCCACAGGGGCGCGCCGATCGTCAGCAGGAGCAGCATCGCGAACGCGGGCAGCATCACGAACTCGCCCTGGGCGAAGTTGATGGTTCCGGAGGCCTGCCAGAGCAGCGTGAATCCGAGCGCGGCGAGAGCGTAGATCGCGCCCGTGGCCGTGCCGGAGATGACGAGCTGCAGAAAGTCGCCCAACCTCCCTCCCTGTCGACACAAATGCTACCCTGAAGCCGAATCTTGCGTCCCGGGGAGAATCCATGACGGTTCATGAGCCCGTCGCCGAGCCGAGCAACCCGCTCGGGCTGGACGGAATCGAGTTCATCGAGTACGCGACTTCTCACCCGCAGGAGTTCGGCACCCTGCTCCAGAAAATGGGGTTCTCCCTCGTCGCGCGGCACCGTTCTCGCGAAGTGCTGCTGTACCGCCAGGGTTCGATGAACCTGATCGTCAATGCACATCCGGATGCGCTGCCGGGACTGTCCTCGCCCGGGAGCACGCCCGCACTTGCGGCGATCGCGCTGCGGGTGCGCGATGCCGCCCACGCGCATCGGCGTGCGCTCGAGCTCGGCGCCTGGGACATGCCGACGAGGGCGTCCGCCATGGAGCTCAACATCCCGGGAATCCACGGCGTGGGCGACACCCTCATTTACTTCGTCGACCGTCACGGGGATTTCTCGATTTACGACGTCGATTTCGCGCCGCTGGCGGGCGCCGATCCCCGGCCGCCCGCGATCGCCGGCCTGCACTACTTCGGCGTGGTGCAAGCCATCCTCGTCGACCGCACCGCCGAGTGGCTGGATTTCTATCGAAGCCTGTTCGGCTTTTCGGTGCTGCCGCAGGGCCAGTATTTCGGCATCCTGCCGAGAGGCACGCTGCTCGAGAGCCCCTGCCGCAAGTTCTATCTGCAGCTGATCGAGCCGCCGCCCGGGTCGGAGGAAATCCACTGGGACGAGGCCCTGGTGCGCCTCGGCCTCGGCGCACGCGACGTTCCGGCGGCCACGCGCGCCCTGCAGGAACGCGGCATCGCGTTCGTTGAACGCGGGCCGGTGCAGCCCAGCCAGAAAGGCGCGCTGACGCAGGTCTATCTCGGCGGGGTCAATTTCGAACTGGTCGTGAGCCACCTGAGGCCATGAACCTCGACAACTTCGGCATGGACACGATCACGCTCGCCGGGCCGCTGGAGGCGAAGCTCGACGCGATCCGCGGCGCGGGCTTCACCCAGGTCATGCTCTCCGCGCCCGACCTCGTCGGACATCCCGGCGGCGAGAAGGCCGCGCTCGCGGCGGTGCGCGCAAGCGGCCTGCGCGTCACCGGGTTCCAGGTCCTGCGCGATTTCGAGGGCCTGTCGGGCCACCTGCACGCCTACAAGGTCGACGTGGCGAAGGCGATGCTGCGGATGTGCCGCGCGCTCGGCTCGGAGGTGCTGCTTGCGTGCTCGTCGACTTCGGCGCACGCGGTCGGCGACCCGGAATTCCTGATAAAGGACCTGCAAAAACTCGCGATGCTGGCCGTGCCCTTGAATATCCGCATCGCTTACGAAGCCCTGTCGTGGGGCCGGCACGTGAACGAATTTCCGCGGGCCGCCGAGCTCGTGCAAAGCGCCGACCGCGCGAACCTCGGCCTCGCGCTGGATTCGTTCCACATCTTCGCCAACGAAACGCGCCTCGACGCGCTGCACGAGATCGACCCTGCCAAGGTGTTCCTGGTGCAGCTGTCCGACTTCATGTGGGAGGAAATCCGCTCCCCCGACGATCGCATCGAAACCGCGCGGCACTACCGGGTTTTTCCCGGCGAAGGCGTGCACGGCGCGCAGGTTGCGGAGATGGTCCGCACCCTGGACGAAATGGGCTATCGGGGGGACTACAGCTTCGAGGTCTTCAACGACGACTACCGCCAGCTGCCGCTGCCCATGGTCGCCGAGCGGGCGCGCCTATCGGTGAAGTGGATCTCGGGTCTGGTGTCGAGGCGCAGCCTTCCCGCGCGGCGCTCCGGGGGCGCCGCCGCGGTTCCGTGAAGGCTGGGTAGGGCGTGTAGGGATAAACAAAGGAAAGCGCCATGGAGAAGAAGATCATTTTTTTGGCAGATGGAACGTGGAATAGTCCGGACCAGGACGAGGACTCGGATGGCTCGCCCGATTACACGAACGTGTATAAGTTGTTCCTGACGCTTGAAGGAAACGACCCGGCCGGGTCGGTGAAATTGGAACGCGAGCAAGAAAAGGAGCTGCGCGCCGACGGCATGGTGCAGATTGCCAAATATATTCACGGCGTCGGCGATTCGGGCAACCCGATCAAACGGATCATGGGCGGGGTGTTCGGAGCGGGAATCATCTCCCGGGTGGTACGCGGGTATACGTTCATTTCCCGCAATTACGAACCCGGGGCGCACATTCACATCGTTGGTTTTAGTCGCGGCGCGTATACGGCGCGGGCGCTTGCCGGTCTCATCGTGTCTCAGGGCCTTTTGGGTCGGCCCATCACCCAGGACAAGGAGCTCGCCTATCGCTGCGGCAAGGAGGCGTGGTATCGCTATCGCGCGGCCGGTAAGACCAAGCCCAATTTTTGGGTGCGCACGGTCGAAGCCTTGGCCAATCCACGGGAATTGTTCACACGCGACGTTCTGAAGGACTCCGATCTGATACCGATCGATCGCATCGCCTCCGTTGGGGTGTGGGACACCGTTGGTGCCATGGGACTGCCTGACTACAAGAAAGACGCTCGCATCGATGAATTCAAGTTCGCCAATACCCAGCTCAGCACCAAAGTAGCCAAGGGTTTTCACGCGGTCGCGCTGGATGAGCAGCGCGGCGATTTCACGCCGACACTTTGGGATGCCGCGTCCAACGTGACGCAGGTCCTCTTTCCCGGCGCACACGCCGACGTGGGCGGCGGTTATCCGAATAACCCCGCAGAAAGCGGGCTGTCGAACGTACCGCTGGGGTGGATGATCGAGATGCTTAGGAGCGCGGGCGTGCGATTCGCGCAAAACGACGTAAAGCAGCTCGTGCCGAATGCCGCGGCTACCGCGCACAAGCCATGGGTTCACAATCCGTGGCCAGAACTCCCCAAGAGAAGCAGGACGTTTCCCAAGGGAATAATCGAGCATCCATCCATTCTCGAACGCATGTCGGCGGCGGGCGTGATCGCAGAGCCGGGGGAAACTCGAGCTCCGTACCGGCCGAGCAATCGACCGTCATTGAACAGGGCTTGACGTACCGCGGCAGTTCCCACCACGTTCGGGCTTAGGTCCATCGCTCGCTCCCGTATCTATTTCCTGTTTTTGGGCTGACTGCGCATCTTCTCGTTAAATTGGTTACGTGCTGCAACGAACCCTGTGTACATCTGGCGCGCGAAGGCCACCATGTTGGCATTGAAGATGTCATTGTGGCCGTGCATGATGTCGTCAGTCGTCCGGACCACCCAGAACGGGTTATGGTCTGGGTACGCCTCCTCGGTCCACCTCAACTCCAGTCCATCGCAAAGATACTGCTGGCCGGGTTTCGCTTTGCGGTGGTCGAACCCGCGTTCTGCAATTGCAAACATATAGGAATATTCGCGAGCGGCCTTGGCCTCAAAGTTGTTTTGAAGAGTATTGCTGGCAGTCCCTGATGCCGCCTTGCATGCTTCTTGGCAGTCGGTGTTGTCCGGTGCGCACAGACTTAGGTCGTGCGTGATATACCGTGGGTTGTGGCCGACAGCCAGGACAGTCGCTGATTGCTCCTCCCCGGACGTTGCTTCAAACACCGTATTGAACCATCGCGCAAGTGGGAAGAAGTATCTGGTTGCCACGTCGGCCGTAGAAGTCGCGACTATGACGACTGGCAGCTGGTTACGCTCCACGTCCGGCAGCCTCCGAACGGCGGCCCTCAATACCTCGTAGCGTGCCCCTTCGAACGCGGGATTTACGATCACGACCAAATCTCCCACCCGAGACATGTAGTGATCGTTTGGTTTCTCAACGTTACGCTTGAAACGTACCGCGTTACGGACGAATTCGCCACTCAACGCTTCAAACGTGATCAATCCGCCAAAGGAGTGCCCTATAGTGAGGACAGTGACATTTCGTTCGCCCGTGGTTGGGTCCGTCCCAGTATCACGAAACAAATCCAACCATCGAAAAAGTTCCTGAACTTGTCCTTGGGCAACTCGTTCGGCAGTATTCTTACGTTCCCAAAACGTAGTGTTGTCTAGAATCGGGATGGTCAGTGACTTACCGCGCCAGCCGACATAAATACCAACGACTCTCGGTTTGGGGCCTTGACCAGCAGCGGCGGCTTCCAGAGTGTCGACCTGGCGGAGCAGCCTGCGAAACGCGTGCACGTTGGAATCCGTCGCCTCTGCGTTGTGCTGCCAACCGTGAACAAAAACAACGATAGATAACCTCTGTTGGGTCTTGTCGGGTTTCTCGCGGATTTGTCTGATCGATTCATACAGCTTACTCAGGTGATCTGCTTTGGTAGGGTTGCTCTCTTTGGCTGCGTCCTGCACCCAACCTTGATCGTCAAACTCGACAAACAAGACGTCGTAGTCTCGGTGGCTCTCGCGGGATTGCTTCCAGCAGTTGTCGCCCTCTTCGATCGGCGGCGCCGCAACTGACAGAAGCGCGGCGTCGTAGGCGCCGTAAGTTTTCTCACACGATGGAATCGCCCCGTAATCCCCATTGCGGTAGGGCACGCCCGACGTGCATGCAGTCAATGCAGCGAGGACAGCAACCCGATACAAAGGCGGGTTTTTCATCTCTCTCTCCCTTAGGCGTGTTCGGTCCCGACGGAGAAAACGTTCATAGTGTTTTAAGGTACTCGATCAGCGCATCTTTCCCCGCGGCGGGCAAGCGCGTGCCGTATTCGTGCCCTCGATTGCCGCTGGCTCTCTCGCCCACGTTGAATTTGGTGCCGACGCGTTGCGCTTCTGGTCCCTGCGTGATGAAACCGACATTGACCGGATCGTATACGTCGTAGCCACGATAGAACTCTTTAGGTCGTTCGGTAGCGGGCTTGAGCAGATCGCGCAGCGTCGGCACCGAACCGTTGTGTAGATAAGGCGCGCGCAGCCAAATCCCGTCGAGGAACGCGGCGATGTAGCCGCTCGGTTCCGCCTCGACCAGTCCGCGGCGCTCGAGACCGAAAGCGCGCACGACCTTGTTTGCCTCAATCGCGGCCTTTTTGCTCCAGGTAAGGAGACGCTCTCGATCAGTGCCGACCTCCTCCACCGGCACCCGCGTGCCGGTCCGTTCCGAGGCGTGGCAGCCCGCGCAGTTGTTGTCGAAGATAGTCTTGCCGACCCTTGCCGCTTGCGGGTTGATGGGGAACGGATATTTCGGCGCCGGTAGCTCGCGCAGGTACTGTTCAAGCCAGTCGACCTCCTTCAGAAAGTCTCCCTTGTTGTGCGGGGCCGCACCAAGCAACCCGAGCGCCGAATCCATGATGACCGAGCGCGCGTCGTGGCTGTCGCCCGCCAAGTTCATGAGCATGCCTTTTTCGGGTTTGTACTTTTTGAGATTCCAGACCGAAGGCATGTCAGTCGGACCGATGGTGTCGTCCATCGGAAACCGGATCATGAAGTACTTGGTGAGGTTCATCGCATCGTCGCGCCCGCGACCCCATTCGGGGAAATCCTTGCGATAGACCCATGCGAACTGCTGCTCGCGCTCTAGCAGGCGTTTTTTGGTAATAGGGATGATGAGAAAGCGATAGAGTGCCCGATCAAGCGGCGAGAGCTGGGTGACGAGCTTGATCTCGCGCATGAGGTTATCGGCGTTGAAGCGCGGATCCTTGGCGCAGTCCACCAGGAAGCGGAAGAATGCCTCAAGGTTGAGCGTGTGATTCGGGCCGGTGGGCACGAAGGTCGGGTTCTCGTCGGAACGCTTGCGATAACTCGCGGTATGGCAGGCCGCGCAGTTGTTCGCCACGCGCGGGAAGCCGATCACCTTCTTGGTGAAACCGATCGGCAATTCCTGTCCTTGCTCCCACGCCACGCCGAATGAAGCGTAACCACCCGGCCCCGGCAGTTTGTCGGGAAACACTCGCGGCAGCACGTAGAAGATCCAGTACGGAATGCCGGCATCGTGCTCGGCTCCGATGGAACCATACTTAAACCGCATTTCAGGCGTGGCCGTGATCCATTCCGGCTGCGGTTCTTCGCGAAAGAATTTGTGCCAGCCGACGAAGGCCCCGATGGCGACCAGAACCAGTACCACTGCGAGGACGAGCTTCCACTTTCGTTTCTTGGTTGCAGTTTGCATTTTTTCCCCTCGGCAGGACGCCGGCGACGCGCGTTAGAACGTTTTCAGATACTCAATGAGGGCGTCCTTGTCCCCGGGCCCAAGTTGCGTACCGTAGGCTGGGCCTTCGTGGCCCTTATTCCCGTTGCCGGGCTGGCTGGTGTCGTAGCGGAAGTACTTGCGACCGCCTTCTTCAGCGACGGTGCTGACGAAGCCGACCTTCCCCGGGTCATACACGTCGTAGCCGCGGTAAAACGTCCTCGGCCGCTTCCCGCTCGGCTCAAGCAGGTCGCGTAGCGTTGGGACCGATCCGTTATGCAAGTAAGGCGCGCGGAGCCACAGACCATCGAGCGGCATGTTGGCGTAGCCGAAGGTTTTGCGAAAATGGCAGAAGCGCCACTCGTATCCCGCGTACAAAGCGCTCTGATTCACAGCCAGGGTATAGGTATATGAATCGAGACGGCGGCGGTCAGTGCCTATCGCCTCGATCGGTGTGATCTTGCCCACTAAGGGACCGTAGAGCACCTCATCCGGCTCGCCCGGCTTTAGGCATTCGATCTTCTGGCCGCCCTCGGCAGCGCCGAATGCCTGCCCGCTTGCACCGTGACATCCACTGCAGTATTTCTTGTAAATTGGTGCGCCCTTTTCCGCACGCACCTGGTCGATCGGAAACGGGTAGGACGGTGGGTTCGCGTTCCGAAGCCAGTCCTCAATCCGTCTGATGCGGCCAAGATCTATGGTAGGCGGTGTAGTGCCGGTGCCAAATGCCGCACTCTTGTTGCGCTCTTCCACCATATTGTTGTTGCCGTCCCAGTGTAACTGCATGCCCTTCTTCCTCTGCTGGTTCCATATGGCAGGAAAGTCAGCGGGGGCATTCATTTCGCGGTCCGGCAGTTGGCCCATAGGAAAGTTAAATAACACTTTCGCTGCGTTAAAAGTGTCCACCCGCCCCGGGCCCCATTCGTGTTGCGCATATACGAACTGAAAACGCCCGCGCAGCATGAGCAGGCGTTCGCGCATAATCCAAACGGCGAGCGGATAGACCACGTAGCGGTCGATAAGTCCCAAATCTTCGCCGCGGGCCTGAAGAAGGCGTCTGACCTCGGGGATGATGAACTCGCCGCTGAATTTGGGGTCAGCGCTGCAATCAAAGAAGAATTTCTCGAACGCCATGACGTTGAAGGTGTTGGCGGGCATGCCGGCATAGATTTCCGGCCCACTCTGTTCGGTTTTGCGCACGGTACTGGTATGACACGCCGCGCAGTTCAGAAAAGTGCGCTCTATACCCATAACCGAGCGCTTGGAGGCGCCAACCGGCAGGTCGTGGCCCGTTTCATAAATCATCCCGAAAGCGGCGTAACCTTTGCCGTCCTCGTGGCGTGCGCCGGGCGAAGCAAACCCTTTATCGGGGAGGTGTTCAGCGCACACCTGCGGTAGCGCCTTCCAGATCCAGAGCGGAAAGCCGGATTCGCGCTCGCCTCCAGTGGAACCGTACTTGAAATGCTCTACCACGTCAGCGTAGTCCGTTGGGGTGTCTTCATTCCATAGCCAGACGAGGTACCCGCAAACGAGTAGCGCGACAACAACAGCGAGCGTGACGATGGCTCGGCACCAGTCACCTAATAGTGCGTTCAAGTTCATGGAACCTGCACCTTGTTTTTGTTCCATGCGGATTCTCCTTCTCCGTTGCGCCCGCTGATCGATGGCGCGTCTCTATCGTGTTCGGGACCGGATTTCACGCCTCACAGGCAGCCGCGTAGGTTCTCGTAATTTCCGTTCAAAAGACGATCAAGATCGGGGGTGCGCCCCGTTTGCGCTTGAAGCAGGTCAACGGCGTACTGCCTGAGTCCCGCCAGTTCCACGCTCCCAGGCCACTTCTCCGGTTCCGCATTGAGCTGCGTCAAGGCCAACATGGGTGGCATGGGCGTTTTCGGCCGGTCGTCATGCCGCAGTTGCCACATGCTCAGGCGGAAAAAAATGCGCTCGGCACAGTGCCTGAGATTCGTCGCTACTTGATCGGCGTCGCCGTAGAGGAAGTTCGGCGGCGAGGGCTCCGACGTTTGATGGCACAAGGCGCAGTATTGATAGAGCGGCGCTGCGCCCGCAAGCGCCGATTGCATCGCTCGCTCGCCTTCATCAAGGCGCGCGGCGGCCATGTTCTTATCATCAAGGCAGCACCACTCGCCGGTGGGCATACCTAGACGAGCAAAAAGGGGCGGCAGCACGGCGGCCCGGCGGAAAGGCATTGCGGCGAGCACATCCTTGGCGGTACTTTCGTCCTCCGCAAGCCGCGCGAGCGCGGCGGCAACTGGTGCAAAATCGTCGAGCGCGCTCATGATTATTTCACCCTTGAGCTCGACGGTTGCGCTGGGGGAGTTGCTCTCCGGCGCAGCCGCAGAACGCCAGCGCAGATTGATCCGGTCAACGGCGTTGCCGTCGATTAGGCGCACGTGCCGCCCCTGCCGCAGTGCGCGAACGACGAGCGCTGAGTACCCGTTGCTCCATTCCATTCGTTCGGCATGCACCTCAAACTCGCCGGTATCGCCTGCTATCCCGGACATGCTCAAATTCCTTACAGTGCCTGTCGCTGCGCTCCCAGTCGGTATTTCTATGCGTCCGGAAACTCGTAATGCGCTCTCGATGTTTTCTTTCCCCGGGCAACGAAAATCGAGCCGCTGCGCGAACGACCACGGTCGCGAGAAGACCAAGCTGCACTCGCTTGACCACGTCCGGTGCGGCTGACCAGGTTTTGAGCCGAGGGCGAATAAATGAGCATCTAGGCGTCTTACGTCCTCCGTAGCAATGAATTGAGACAGGCCGGCAATCATTCGTCTGGCATAGTCGTTAGCATCGGGAGGCCAGATTTCTAGTGGCTCCCGCGGGACCAAAGGATCGAAGCGCACTGGCACATGCGCTAGCGTCGTAGCGCCGGCCAACCCCGGATCGTCCGCACCACCCACCAGGGGATCGCGGTTGGGGATGTCCGGATTCGGAATAGCTATGCCTCCGGGCCAACGCTCTTTGGTTGTCTGACCGAGTAACGCGAGCAGATTCTCGCGATAGGTCGGCGCGGTCTGATCGAAACCGTACTCGCTGCTCAAGCGATATTGGAGCAGCGCCTGAAGTAGCGCCGCCCGGCACCGAGCCGACCTGCGGCTGTTCTGGGTGTCCTCACAGCCTTCACGCCAAAGCTTTTGATACACCGACAGCAGGTTCGCACGCTCCGTGGCATCGTCGAGCGCGTTTGGAACGTCCACGCCACGCGCAACGGGAATGCCGTAGAAAATCCGGCTCCGCGCCGTGAGCAGCGCGGCGATGCGCGGATTGGCGTTGGTCTCGTCCCACAACTGACGTGAGAATAGCGGCGCGTGGTTCTGGTGGCAGGTGACACATACAGTCCGGTTGGCGTAGACGACTTTAGGCGTGGCCCCGACACGGTAGTCTTTGACCAACTGGAACTCAAAGCGGCCGGCCGCCTCGTTGTAGCTGATCACCTCGATCAGATTGGCCTTCTCTTGGTAGCCAAGATAGAGTCGGTCTTTGAGCAGCATGCGGTGGTACCCTGCGGGTGCCGTAGCGGGCGACTCGGTATCCACTGCGACAACAGCACGCGGGTACTTGAAGAACTCGGGCCCTGCCGCACTCCGCTGCAGGGAGCGGCCCAATGGGATCAGCACGCGCTTCAGACACGAAGCTTCGACCGTTCCGATGCCACGCTCCTTGGGGGTGGCACGACCATCGCCTGCGCACCCGAGCCGAGAGTCGATCTTCTTCGTAAGTGCCTCGAAGGGAAACGGCACCCTGGTTGACTCGCCATCCATGACCACAAAATCGAAGAGGGAGCGGCCCACTGGCGGCAAGCTCTCGCCCGCACTTGCAGGGTCAGCCGCCCACACAGGTGCTACTTGTTGAGCGAGGCTTGAGACCTGCTTCCCCTGTACGGTCTCTGCGTTCTGAGCCCCCTGCCAATGCCAGAGCCCGAACGCGATCGCCATAGAGAAACCGAGCACGCTCAGCAGGGCCGCAGACTTGAGCGGGAGTTTCATTCGACTTGCCCTCTCCGATCTGCCTTATCGATTGGTGCCCGTTTCTGACGTTATTTCGCCGCAGCCACCAGCCGCTGCTGTGTTCCAGTCCAACAGTCCTCATTGACCTGACCGGTCTTAAGGAATGCCGGACCATCGCGCTCGGCGATTTCCTTGTTGTAGAGCGTGAAGGTCAGCAGAAAGACACGGTCCAGGTACGCGCGACCTAGATAAAATCCTGGACGCACCATGCGGATTTCGTCGCGCACTCTCGCGCCGCGGCGGCCAGCAAGGAAGTCGGGTTTCTCCTGGTAGCCGGGAATCTCGTCGGTGAAGAAATAGTCAATAATGATGGACTCGCGCCGCGCATCGAGCAGGCTTTGCCCGCAGTAAAGTTTGGCTGGAAACAAGAGCCAGGTTTCCTTGCCGTTGACGCTCAGCCTTCTTGGTTCACCTTCGACGAGCCCCACCTTCTTCAGGATGTCGAGCTCCTCGATGCGGTTTCTCAACACGCGCTCGTCCCGAAAAAACACTTTTCCCTTCCACAAAGCCTCCCCGAGCACCGTCAGCTTGACGCCTTTGAGTTCCAGAGCCAATCCTGCGATGCCGCCCGCGATTTCGGACGCCCGAAAATCGCCGCTCGATCCACGAGGAAATAAAATCTTGCCGTCGAATGCGCCATCCGGTATGGGGCCAGCCGTGATCCGAGCGTAGATTTGATCGATTTGTTCTTGGTCCAGACCCTCCAGATTCTCCGGCGTAATCTTGTTGAGGTCTGCCGCCGTGAGGGGATACTTGTACTCGATCTGCGCGAAGTCGACCTTGCCTTGATAGCCTGGGCCAGATGGGGCCACGAATTTGACTTCGGGCCCTTGCGGCTTGAACCGATCGCATTCCGTCAATAAGAGCACAACGAGTGCGCTCATACCAGCGATAAGTAACACTCGTTTGTCGCGCGAGATCGTCGGATTCCATTTGCTTTGCGTGTCCATGGCTGATCTCCTAGTCAGGTCACATGGTGGCGAGGAATGCTGTCAGCGCTTTCTTGTCTTCCTCGGACAAGTCTTCACCGAAGCGGTGACCTTCGTTCTCGACTTCTTGCATACAGGTGTCGTATCGGGTGCGCAGAAAGTCGCGCTTTTCCTTGACTATCTCGACAAAACGTCCCGGGTGCTTCAACAGATCATCGGCAATGCTCTGCAGTTCGGGGACGATGTCCTTCTTGCCGGCCGCCTCCAGGCGCGCGGGATTCCGCTTGGCGAGGTACAGGTCGTCGATGAATTCCTTGTGCATGAGACCGTTGAGGAATCCCGCATGGTTGCCCCTTGCAATCCTTACCTCGCCTGACCCGAACAACGCCTTTTCTTGCTTGCCATCCCAAGTGCGGACTCCGAGATCCACGATCACGTCGTCGTCGGTCAGGGTCGTCTTTGTTCCACGCTCCTTCGGGTGCAGGAGCTCATACATCGACTGCTTATAGAGCTTGAAGCGGCCCTCGACGCTCGGGTCGTATCTGAAGCAAGCAGGCTGCTTGTCGAGCAGCTTGCCGCCGGCGTCCACGTAGCGCGCGCGGAAGAACTCGTTTTCCGGGTTTTTGGGCGTGCCACAAAGTTCCGGACCGATAGCGTTGTTATGCATGAGAGGCGCTGTCGCCCAGACATTCAGCAAGGAGATGTTGCGGTAGTAACCGCGACCACCGTTCTTGAACTCATCGCGCTCCGGAATATCGGGCACCGGCTTTTTCGCGCGCATCGTCTCTGAGCCGTACTCGTAAAAGACACGTCCCGCCATGTGATTTGAATGCAGCGCCCGGCAGCGGAACGTACCAACCTCGGTAGCGGGCGTCGCCTGATCGTTGCCGAGGAAATCCTCGCGCACCTTGCGTGGATGCTCTTTCGCCAGCGCATAGAAATCACGATTCCTGAATGGGCCACCGACGTTCTCGGGGATGCTCGAATGACAACGCGCACAGCTTGCGGCGAAGACAGTCTTGCCCCGGGCAACGGCTCGCTTGCCGAACTCTTTATCTAGCTCGTCGATGAGGTCCTGCTGGGTGTACGGAGGAGCCGCCGGATTCCTTGTCTTGCGTTCGTTGTTTCTCGCGACGTGTAGGTCCATCGCGTCGGCTTCCGCCGAGAAAAAGAAATCAAGTATGTTGGACAGCCGGTCCTCGATGGCGCGGAAATTTGGACAGTCGCGTCGGCACTGGCCGATGTTGAAAGGCGTCTGGCCAAAGCCGCGGGCCTCTGGATCCAATTGGCGGAAGTCCGTCAAATGATTGACCCAGCACGCCTCCGCGCAGGAACCAATGTTGAAATAGACGCGTTGGATCGCCTCGCGTGCGCCGATCGAATCTTCACCGCCCTTAAGAATGTGGTGCACGCCGCTTAGCGTCACAGACTTGCCGCCGATCCTGGCTGGTGTTTTGTCGTCGCTACGCGTGCTTCGCTGCCAACACTTGCTATCGCGACCCGGCTCGCACCAGCACTTTTCTTCATCCTTTTCCGCGCCGCAGGTGTCGACCTTGCGCCATTTGTTGATCAACTCTCCGGTGAAAGTGGGACGTTGCGACAGATTGATGATCGCGTTGATCGTGCCCGGATTGTTCACCTGGTCGTGCGGGATCGCCGAGGTGTCAAGGACACCAGGCCGTGCATGCGCAAACATCTGCCACTCGAGGCTAGTGCGCGCCATCCCGGAGCCGAAAAGCTCCGACATCCGAGTGTATTGGTTGCCGATAAGGCCTTTGATGTTTTCCCACCGTGGGCGAGCAGGGTTTATCGGGGGATTAAGCGGGTCAAACGCGATGTGGCACGAGCCGCAGGTCGTCCCGATGAGGTACGGTGGCTCAACCGACGCGTCGGCCAGTTTGCTCACCCTTGCGTCCGAAGGGATGCCGGTTTGTTTGACTAGCTTCTTGCTGAAGCCTTCCCAACCGACCGAGCCAGCGTTGAGCTGCCGCCATTTCTTCGCATCGAAGCGTGGGTTAGGAAACTTGCGAATGCCCAGTGCACCTGTTGAGGTACCGAACTTGAGGTCACATGGGGACTGACGCTGATCCAACTTGCTTCCCTTCGTGTGCGGATCATCGGGATCGAGCGCCGCATCCTTCAAACCGCACGCAGGATCGACGTAGCCGATCTTGCCGACGTATTTCAGTAGGACGTCGTCCCCGGGGCACCAATCGAAGCCAAAGGTTTCCTCCAGGCTCCTGGCCGGACAATTGGGATCGCCAGGCTTGCAGCAAGCCGGATCGTTTATGATGCCCCAGGCGTAGAAGCGGTCGTCTCGCTGGTCCGTTCGCAACACCCTATACCAGTCGATCAACACGCCGACACGTTGCTGAAAGGTATAGGTATGAAACCGGTCGTTGCCAGCAGTGGCTTTGAACCAGATCAGCCGCCCGACACACTCCGACTCATTCAATCCCTCGCGCGCACAAGCCTGGTAATAAGGCGCGTCCTGATCAACAATAGATTTTTCCGGCGTGGGTCGTGCGGCGTTAGCCCCTTGGCCAACCGTCGCAATAGCAGATCTGTCATCCGCAGCCTGGGCCCCCTGCGGCGTCGGGTCGATAACTGCATAGGCCATTACAAGGGAAACAAGCAGCACCACAAATCCACCGACAGCGACCCGACTCATAAGGACCTCCGCATATGACGTAGCCTCTTAGGCAAATCTACCCTACACAGGTGCGCAACGTGCTCCTCAAAAACTCGGCCTCTGTCTGCCGCAGTTCCGAATTATTTCCAGCTGCGCCCGAACCCTCCGTACACGCGAGATCAGGTCTCGCCTATGTTTTCCCGCTAAGACACGCGCTATGTCTATCTCGCCCGATCGAGGATTGTGTGCCAGAAGAATCCGTTCTGGAACGCCGAGCAGGCGAGTGCGACGAAGCTCGTCAGGGTGGCGGCTGCAGTCACATCAGCCCCCTGCATAATGCCCAGAAAAACGATGGGAGAGACCAAGATTGGCAGGAGGCCGGCTCGAATCCGCGCCTTCAGGTTGACGCCCTTCTGATCCAGGAGCGTGTCGAAGAATATCTTCGCGCCCATGCCGAGCACCATGCAAACGAACAACACCACATAGAAGTTCGCGAGCGCCGAAGCGTCGGCGTTCGCAGCGCCGCCGGGGGACGAGGTTTTAGGCGGTGGTGGGGCGGCGCGTGCATCGGCGGGCGGACTTTCCGTGATGACCGGCGGCTGCGCACGTGCACTCGGAACGAGGAGGATCAGTTGCGGTAATGATGTCACCCAGGCCGAAGGCTGATCCACGACAGCCTGTTGGATGTTGTCGCTGACGACCCATCCGTGCTGCCACTTTCCGCTGCTCCAGTATGCGATCTGCGTCCAGCTTTGCGAGATCACGCCGAAGCGCACGGTGCGTTGGGCACAGACGAAGACCCTCACTTTCGCTCCGAGCACAGCGACGGGGGAACCGTAGACCCAGCCGTTCGCGGTATTGAATTCGGTCGCCGGGCGCGCGTAGACGGAGGTCTCGCGGGTCACTGCGGCACTCACCTTGCAGTCCTGCGCCGCGACGATCGGAACTGGTCCCAGCAACACGCAGAGAAAGGCGAGCACGCGATTGTGCGCAGTCGTCATCCGTGCACCAGAGCGATGTCCTACGCCGTTGTCCGACATGATGTCCTCCTGTTGCAACTCACCACATATCAATCGCGCGCCGATGCCAATCGAGCTTTGATTCCTTGTGCAGTCGGAGAGGGTCTTCAGCGGACCGACATGGCCGCTGAGGTGGGCTTGCTCCGAGCAGTGGGAATGAGAGGGCGGTAGAGGACGTAAGCACCACCGCATCCATGGCGCAGAACATCGCGATCAAAGATTTTGCAGAACAAACTCCATGGCCCCCCATCCCCCTGGGCACGCAGTTTTGCGTGTTGGTGCCCCCTGGCGCCGCTGTGGTAGCTGGAACTGAAACGGAGAACAAAATCTACGCGCGTCGTTCCTATGGGTCAAATAAGAAATTTCGAATTTAGGGACAGACCCGACATTTCCTGTAGGGGTTTACCCCGGCTCGGCCTCGCCCGGGCCATCGCAGTATCTACGCAGGGCCGTCGGGATTGATCTATCTACGAGTCAATGCTACGACAAATCCTATACTTCAAAGGACTGGCAAATGACTAAGCCTCTGAATTTATTGGTAGGGCGTGTAGGGATCGAACCTACGACCAACGGATTAAGAGTCCGCTGCTCTACCAGCTGAGCTAACGCCCCTTCGCTCCCGGAAATTCGTGCTGAATGCCGCGTGAACGGGCGAATTTTAGCATCTAGGTGACCGCGGTGGGAGCCAGGGCCTCGATGTCGGTCACCACGTCCACGATCGCGGGGTGATCGGCCTTGAGCGCGCGCACGATCGCGGGCGCGAGCTCGCCCGGTTTCTCCACGCGGATGCCGAGCGCTCCGATCTCCTCGGCGACGCGCGCGAAGTTGACCGGCCTGTAGGTCCAGAGCTCGCGCGCCTGCTCGGTCTGCTGGCCGCCGTAGACGCGGTCGAAGCCGCGCTTGGACTGGTTGCCGCTCGCATTGTTGTTCACGACGGTGACCGAGTTGATCTTCCATCGGACCGCCGTTTCGATTTCGCCGATGTGGTACCAGAGACCGGCGTCGCCGGTAAACACGACCACGGGCCGCTCCGGAGCTCCGCATTTCGCTCCAAGTCCCGCCGGGAACGCCCAGCCGAGGTGCCCGGCGCTCCTCATGTAGCTCTGTTCGGGCGCGCGCAGATCGTACATCCCTCCCATCCACATGCCCGCGTGCCCGGTGTCGACCACGACGAGCGCGTCCTCCGGCACGTTCTTCGTGAGCTCGCCGCACATGCGCTCCGGCCGGATCGGAACGGCATCCGAGGCGAGCTGCGGCCCGTATTTCGCATACCACTCCTTGCACATCGAGCGCGCCTGCTCGATCCAGGGCTTTCTCTTCGCCGCGGTCCTGCCGTCGGCGTGCGCGAGCATGCGCTCGAGCGCGACCCTGGCGTCGCCCAGCACCGACGCCTCGAGGGGGTAGTTGCGCCCCAGCGCCTCCGCATCGACGTCGATCTGGATGGCGCGGACTCCGATCTTCGGGACCGCCCAGAAATGCGTCGTCATTCCCCCGGTCTCCGTGCCGATGAAACACACGAGGTCCGCCTGCCCCACCACCCGGTTCGCGCTCTCGCGCGAATAAGTACCCACGACGCCGACCGAAAGCGGGTGCACCCCGGGAATGGAATCCTTGCCGTTGAGCGAGGTCGCGACGGGGATCGAAAGTTTTTCTGCCAAGGCGACGAGGTCCCTCGCCGCGCCCGATGCGCGCACCCCGCCCCCCGCGACGATGACCGGCTTTTCGGCGTCCTGGAGAATCCTGAGCGCGGCGCGCACGCTTCCGTCCTCCGGCTCGGGGCGAAACGGCGGCACGCGCGCGAATTGCTGCTCGACGAGCGGCTCCATCTCGGCTTCTTCGGCGTCCACCTGCCCTTCGTTGCCGCGAAACTGGAGATGCACGGGCCCGGGCGTCCCCGAGACCGCCACGCGAAACGCCTGACGCACCATGTCCGGAAAGCGCTCCACCGCGTCCACCGTGGCGTTGAACTTGGTCACGGGCTCGAAGGCCGGCACGTCGTCCACTTCCTGGTAGACCTTGCGGAACTTGGTCCTGGGATCGCGCCCCCCGGTGAAAGCGATCACCGGCGAGTGCGCGAGATGCGCGTCGCGCAGGCCCGCGGCGAGATTGAGCGCGCCGATCACCTGCGCCATGCAGATGCCCGGCCTGCCCGAGGCGCGCGCGTAGCCGTCGGCCATGTAAGCGGCGGATTTTTCGCCGTGGGTGTGGATGCGCTTGATCTTCGTCCGCCGCTCCATCTCGGCGAAGGTTCTGCGCAGCACGGCGGGGACCATGAAGACGTGCGTGACGCCGTAGCCGGCGAGCATGTCGGCGAGGCACTGGGCCCCGGTGATCCTTGCCATGGTTACTTGATCGCCAGGGGATTGGTAGGCGAGCCGACCGCGCCGGTGATCGGAATCGCCGGCGCGACGAACAGAAACTCGTACACTCTGTCGGCGGCGCAATCTTCGGCGAGTTCCTTCACGTAGAAGATCTCGCCCATGGTCATGCCCATCATCGGGATCGTGATCCAGTGCCAGGGTTGGTTGATGCCGCCCTCGGTTTCGTTCGGCCGCACCTCGCAGCCCCAGGTGTCCGAAGCGAGCGCCGCGAGCTCGGTCCGCTGGATCCACTCGAGCGTCTCGAACGCGAATCCCGGAGCATCTCCGCCCGGGTAGCCGTCCCAGCTGCCGGCGTCGAGCTTCGCTTCCATTTGTCCGGTGCGCACGATCACGAAGTCGCCGCGCTTCATCTTCACACCCTGCATCTCCGCCGTCTTGTCGAGATCGGCGCACGTGATCGCGTAACCGTCGTCCAGGTATTTCTTTCCCAAAGCGCGCGGCACGTCGAGGAACACTCCGCGGCCGACCATCCTCGCTTTGGTCTTCTCGATGCCGCATTTCTGCGCGCCGCTGGATGTGACCTCGCGGCAGTCGTAGCCGTTCCACATGGAGTTCTCGTAGAAGACGTGGCCCAGGCCGTCCCATTGGGTGCCGCACTGCAGCGGCATGACCACCATGTCGTCGGCGGCACGGATGCCCCTGGAATCGAGCACCCCGGAATAGGCGTCGGTGCCGGTGCGCAGCATCGTATGCACCGGATTGATCCGGCCCATCGCCGGGTACTTGCTCTTCGCACCTTGGGGACCGTTGTTGTCGAAGTTGAGCGCGAGGGAGATCACCTTCCCCTTTTTCACCAGCCGCGCCGCAGCGACGATGTCCTCGGGCCGCGTGTGGTTCAGCGTGCCGATTTCATCGCTGGGGCCCCACTTGCCCCAGTTCTTGTATTTCTCGGCGGCATCGCGAAGATCCTGTCGGTTGAGTTTGCGGCCGGGCATAAGGCTTCCTGTTCGAGTCATTGAAGTGTTTTGGAGGAAAATCGCGAGCCGCTACTTTAGCTCAAGCGACCGTTTACGGTCGAGAGAGGCGTACGGATACTCCCCCGGCGCGCGACGATGCTAAGATTGCCGCACGATCGAAGGGGCTCCGATGAAGGCAATCGTTCAGGTCTTCGCGTTCTCTGCCGCGTGGTTCCTCGCGGGCCTCTGTCACGCACAGGACTGGCCGGGCAAACCGGTCCGCCTCGTCGTTCCATTCGCGCCCGCCGGACCGGCCGACATCATCGCGAGGCTGCTCGGGCAGAAATTGAGCGAGTATCTCGGACAGCAGGTCCTCGTCGACAATCGTGCCGGTGCCGGCGGCAACATCGGCGCCGCCTCGGTGGCGAAATCGCCTCCGGACGGCTATACGGCGCTGGTGACGACGTCGGCCTTCGCCGTGAACGTGAGCCTCTTTCCCAACGCGGGCTATGACGCGGAACGGGACTTCATCCCGACCGCAGCGGTGGCGTCGCAGCCCAACATGATCTTTGTGAACGCGAGCCTTCCGGCGAAGACCCTCGCCGAGCTCTTCAGCCTTGCCAAGACCTCGAAATTCGCATACGCCTCGCCGGGCAGCGGCACGACGCCGCATCTCACGGGCGAGAACCTTTTCAACGTGGTCGGCAAGCTCAACATGACGCCGATCCACTTCCGCGGTGCGGGCCCGGCGGTGGTGGCCGTCGTCGCCGGAGAACCGCCCGTCGGCTCGATGGCGATCTCGGGTCCTCTGCCCCAGATCAAGGCCGGGAGACTGCGCGCCTTGGCCGTTTCCAGCGCCCGGCGCAATGCCGCGCTGCCCGAGGTGCCGACCTTCGCCGAAGCCGGCTTTCCGGGCATCGAGGACTACACCTGGATCGGGGTTTTTCTGCCCGCGGGCACGCCCTCGACTGTCGTGCAGAAGCTGAACGAAGCGGTCAACCGCGCGATCCGGGCCTCTGATTTTCGGGAGCGGCTGGAGGCGAATGCGTTTGACCCGCTCGGCGGGTCTCGGCAGCAGTTTGCCGAATACGTAAAGGCCGAGATCGCCAAATGGCGGAAAGTCGTAGGTGAAACCGGAGCCAAACCGGACTGAAACCCGCTCGAATTACGCGAGGCGTTCTTTTTTGGACCGGTCAGGCGTAACATGAGTCCCTTGGCGCGACGCATCGAGCGCGCCGCGCGTCCAGCCTGATTCCTGGGAGGAAGCCATGGACCACAAAAGCGTTTTTCGCGTGATCGCTGCGCTCGCCCTGGCCTGCATGGGGCTCAGCGTCGCAGTACGCGCCGACGAGACCTGCAACTCGCCGTACATCGCCAAGCTCATCAAGGGCCAGGAGGACTACGTCTACGTCTGGACGCTCGGCGTGGAGGGGCTGGGAGACGGCTCCGACAAGCTTGTCACGGTGGATGTGAATCCGAAGTCGAAGAGCTATGGCAAGGTTCTCCACTCGGTCTCCACCGGTGCACGGGCCGAGGCGCATCACATGGGATTTACCGACGACCGCCGCCACATCTGGGCGGGCGGGCTTTCGGAAAGCCGGATCTGGGTCTTCGACATCGCGACCGATCCTGCGAAGCCGAAGCTCGCGCGGACCATCGGCGATCTGGGGGACAAGTCCGGCTATCTCGGACCGCACACCTATTACGCGCTCCCCGGGCGGATGTTCGTGCAGGCGCTGTCCAACACCAAGGACAAGGGCGGGGTGACCGGCATGGTGCTGTACAACAACAAAGGGGAGCACCTCGGCTCCTACGCGATGCCGACGGAAGGAGGCGGCGACGGCTATGGCTACGACCTGGCGGTGAATCCGAAGAAGAACGTACTGCTGAGCTCGAGCTTCACCGGCTACGTCAACTACATGCGGCCGCTCGGCGAGCTCATCAAGGACGGCGAGGCGATGAAAAAATTCGGCAACACCATGGTGCTCTGGGACTTGAAGGCGATCAAGCCGACCAAGGTGCTTGCGGTTCCCGGCGCACCGCTCGAGATCCGCTGGTCGCTCAATCCCAAGGACAACTGGGCGATCACCGCCGCGGCGCTGACCTCAAAGCTCTGGCTCGTCAAGCAGGACGCCAAGAGCGAGTGGATCGCGAAGGAGGTCGGCACCATCGGCGATCCGTCCAAGATCCCGCTGCCGGTGGACATCAGCATCACGCGCGACGGCAAGGGCCTCTGGGTCAACACGTTCATGGACGGGAAGACGCGCTACTTCGACCTGTCCAACCCCGAGGCGCCGAAGCAGACCTACGAGAAGGCCACCGGCAAGCAGGTCAACATGATCTCGCAGAGCTGGGATGGCAAGCGCGTGTACATCACCTCGTCGCTGCTCGCGAACTGGGACAAGGGCGGCGCGGACAACGAGCAGTTCCTGCGCGGCTTCGCGTGGAACGGCAAGCAGCTGGCGCAGAAGTTCGAGGTTGATTTCACCAAGGAGAAGCTCGGCCGGGCCCATCACATGAAGCTCGGCTCCAGGGCGCTGCGCTCCGCTGCCGCGGGCGGGTGAGCGGTCCGCGAGGCATCCAGCGCGCGGCGCGGGCGATCGCGCTGCTCGCCGCGCTTGCCTGCGCGCCGATTTCCGGCGCACATCAGGGCGCGCCGCTCGCCGAGCCGGAGTTCGTTCCGCCCGCGCCGGGCACCTACACGCTCCACCGCATCATGGCGGCGCCCGAGGGCCGGGTGCTCGGGATTGACGGCCGCCCGCAGCCGCTCTCGCGTTACACGCGCGACCAGATCACGCTGCTCGGCTTCATTTACACGACGTGTACCGATCCGGAGGGTTGCCCCCTCGCCTATCGCGTCTTCGACGCGTTGAAGGAAGCGATCGCGGCCACCCCTTCGCTGCGCGGCAAGGTGCGGCTCGTCACGCTCTCCTTTGATCCCGCCCGCGACTCCCCGGACGTGATGCGACGTTACGCGGGAAGCCGCGTAGTGGAAAAGGACGGAGGGCTGCGCTGGTACTTTCTGACGACCGGCTCGGCGCGCGAGCTCATGCCCCTGGTCGAGGGATTCGGCCAAGACATCCGCATCACGTTCGATCGCTCCGGCGCACGCCCGCGGCGCGAGCTCTCGCACGTGCTGAAGGTGTTCCTGATCGACCGCATGGGCGATGTCCGCGAGATCTACACCTCGACGTTCCTGTACCCGCGGCTTGTCCTGAACGACATCGAGACGCTCTTGATGGAAGAGGACTTCGAGCAGAGCCGCGCACCGGTCAAGAAGTAATACGGGGACCTACGCATACAATAAACCGCGTCGCATCGAAAAGCTGGAATAGAAAGCGGCTGCTCGGCGGCGGTGATGTCGGATTGGCGTCCCCAACCGGATTCGAACCGGTGTTACCGCCGTGAAAGGGCGATGTCCTAGGCCTCTAGACGATGGGGACCTGAAGGACTCCTACGACGGCCGGAGGCCGGTCTGGTGGAGGTAAGCGGGATCGAACCGCTGACCTCTTGCATGCCATGCAAGCGCTCTCCCAGCTGAGCTATACCCCCACGCAAGGGCGTGGATTATATCACGCGGGAAGATGCGCCTGAAGGCGTTCGAGCACGCGTTTCTTGCCTGCCAGCGCGAGCACGGGTCCGAGATTGGGCGTTTGCGCGCGGCCGAACACGATCATTCGCAGCGGCATTGCGAGCTTCGGCAGCTTGAGCTTGTGCTTGTCGATCACGGCCTGGATCGCGCTCATGACCGATTCCGCGCGCCAGTCGGCGACAGCCGCGAACGCCGCCGTGAGCTCGGCCAGGGCGGGACGCACTTCATCGGCGACGGAGTCGTGCGTCACACCGGGTTCAGCGTAGAACATCATCGCCTCTCCGGCGAGCACTTCGAGCGTTTCGGAACGCTCCTTCAGCAGCGCGACGACTGCGGGCAGCTCCGGCCCTCCAGCCAGCTTGCCGCCGGCGCGCTCGATGCGCGGAGCGACGAGCTCGGCAAGATCCGCGTCGGAGGAACTGCTCGACCGTGAACATTTCCTCGTCCCCGTGCGACCAGCCGAGCCGCGCGAGGTAGTTGACCAGCGCCTCCGGTAGATAGCCATCGTCGCGATACTGCATGACGCTTACCGCGCCGTGCCGCTTCGACAGGCGCTCGCCGTCGGCGCCGAGGATCAGCGGAACGTGGGCGAATTTCGGCAGCTCGGCGCCGAGCGCCTGGAAAATGTTGACTTGGCGCGGCGTGTTGTTCACATGATCGTCGCCACGGATTACGTGCGTGATGTTCATGTCGAGGTCGTCCACCACGACCCCGAAGTTGTACGTGGGTACGCCATCCGCGCGCAGCAGCACGAGGTCGTCGAGCTCCGCGTTCGCCACGGTGATCGCGCCTTTGACGAGGTCTTGGAAAACGACGTCTCCTTCGTCGGGATTTCGGAACCGCACCACCGGCGCCCGGTCCGCCGGCGGAACGAGTCCGGCGGCCTTGGCGCGCTCGGGGCGCCAGCGCCCGTCGTAGCGCGGCTTCTCGCCGAGCGAGCGCTGGCGCTCGCGCATCGCTTCAAGATCTTCTTTGCTGGCCCAGCAGCGGTACGCTTTTCCCTGCGCGATGAGCTTCTCGGCGACTTCACCGTACCTTCCGAGGCGCTGCATCTGGAAAAAAGGGCCCTCGTCCCAGTCGAGGTCGAGCCAGCGCATCGAGTCGAGGATCGCCTGCACCGAGGATTCGGTCGAGCGCTCGAGGTCGGTATCCTCGATGCGCAGGATGAACTTACCGCCGTGCTTTCTCGCGTACGCCCAGGAGAAGAGAGCGGTCCGCGCCCCGCCGATATGGAGGTAGCCGGTCGGGCTCGGAGCAAAACGGGTTCGGACCATCGTCGCGCCTGGAATCGGCGCATTGTACGCGATGGAAATGCAGTGGGCGCCGCAGAAGATTTGCTACACTCGCAGCCTCGGGCGGTTAGCTCAGCGGTAGAGCACTCCCCTCACACGGGAGGGGCCACTGGTTCGATCCCAGTACCGCCCACCACTTCCGCTTCAGGTGCTCCCGGAAAAAGAAAAGCCCGCGACGACTGCCGTCGCCGCGGGCCCTGCTGCTTGCGTTACAGCGACCGCAGGAAGTTCAGGATGTCCTGCTTGCGGCCTTCGCTCAGGTTGTTGAAGTTCGAGATTACGGTGTTGGCTTCGGAGCCGTTGCTCGAATGTTCGCGAATGGCGCGCTCCAGGTTCGCAGTCCGTCCGTCGTGCAGAAAGAACACCCTCTGCCCGAGGCCCCACAGTGGGGCGGTGCGGAACTCCCTCGGACCCGCCTGGCCTTGGCTGACTCCGTCCGCCAACCCGTCACCCATGTCGTGGATCAACAGGTCGGAGAAGAGATTCACCGGCTTGTTGTTCAGCGCCGCGACGGTGGAGTTACCCGTCGTGAACGAGGGTGTGTGGCACAGCGCGCATCCGACGTCGATGAACTTTTGCTTGCCGTTCGCGATGGATGTCGCCCCTCCCGGCGAATCGGGAGAAGGCTGAGGCGCATCGAGGAAGCGCATGAAGAACGCGAACTTCTCGATTGCGTTGACCACCTCGGTCGGCGTCGTGGCGTCGGTGTTGGTGACGTCGTTCGGAACCGTGGCGAACTGGCAGCTCGCGGTTTCATCGCGCTCGGTCTGGAACAGCTCGTTGGTGATGCCCATCTCGACGTTGTACGCCTCGCCCGAGAACAGGAGCAGCGACTTGTTCTGCGCCTTCCAGCCGAACCGCGCGATCGTTCCGTCGTTGCCGTTGTTGTTGGTCATGCCCGTGATCGTGCGGCCCACGACGTGGAAGTTCGGCCTGCCCTTGATCCCCAGCGATTGCTTCTGGAACACGTTGCTTCCCTGGTTCGCGGCGATCGCCGCATCGGGGATCTGCTCGATCAGCCCGGCTCCGAAGGTCGGAGTGGGAATCCTGAAGATCACGTTTCGATTCGCGAGTTGCGTCGCGAAGTCCGGCTGCGCAAGCGTGCATCCGTTCGCGCCCGACCGGCCGGTGATGGTGAACAGGGCATGCACTCCGCCGTCGGCTGTTCCGTCCGGGTTCTTGACGAACCGCGCTTCACGCACCGGGCCGTTTGCCGCGATGAACGAAGGCACCCGGTCGGTTCCGCCATCCTTTCCGGCGAAGGCCACCTGCGGATTCACGAACGGGCTGGTGCCGCCCAGCGCGGGCTGAATGTGGCACCCGCCGCAGCTGTCGAGATTCATCCTCGGTCCGAGGCCGTCGCCGACATTTTCCTCTTCGGCAAAATCCACCGCGCCTGCGGTGAAAAATGCAGCCTGGGTCCCGCTCAATCCCTCGAGCTGCCCGCCGGCTCCGGCCGCCCCGCCGCGTACTCCGGGGTCGCTGGCATTGAACGTGAACCCGCCGCCACCCCACTGCGATGAAGCCATTTCGATCTGGAAAAAGAACAGACACGCGACTGCCGCCGCCAAAGTCAGCGGCACAACAAGCTTGCGCTTCATAGCCGTTTCCTCGTCAACCAGCAATATGGGCCCGAGCAAACCCGGAACCCAGCGGCTAACAAATTTTTCTTTGGGGTGCTACAAAATCATTATGAAAGGCTGCTGGCTCGCTGCAAGCATTATGTCCTTGTCAGAAGACTTTCTGCGCGTGAAACTGAAAACATTTCCGGATAAACTCTGTCCGACGACTGCAATATATAGACCGGTCTACATAAAGTTTTACAGCATGGAACATCCAGAGTCCAAGATCCGAATAATCCGCGCTACGCTGGATCTCCTGAGTCAATCGGGACTTTCAGGTGTGGGGATCAACCAGGTCGTGGCGGCGAGCGCTGCTCCGAAGGGCTCGATCTATCATTTCTTTCCCGGCGGCAAGCTCCAGCTCGCAAGCGTTGCTCTCAAAGAGGCGGAACAGGGCGAAGGACAGTGGTTTCGCGGATTCTTTCAGCAGCGCGAATCGATCGCGCAGAAAGTGGAGTCGCTTTTCGCCAGTGCCGCAAACCTCCTCGAGGAAAGCGAATTCATGAAGGGATGTCCGGTGGCCGCGGTTGCGCTCGACCTCGACCGCGATTCGGAAGGGTTGCGCGCCGTGTGCCATGCGATCTTCACGACATGGCAAAACATCATCGCGGCAGGACTGAATGAAGTACCGGAGGCTGAACGCGCTCAGGTAGCCGAGTTCATTCTCGCCACCCTGGAAGGCGCGCTCATCCTCTCGCGCACCGAAGCGACGAAGGATCCCCTGCTGCGTGCGGGAAAGATGCTCGCGGAGATTTTGGGTGGAAAATTTCGAACGGTCCGCCGGATGTCTCCGCCCCGCCCGGATGAACAGGGCTCGGCGTGCGAGACACGCTAGCAACAAAAAACCCTCGCGAAGAGGGCTTTCTTGTTAGAGGGAGTCTGGTACTGACCTACTTTCGCGCGGCATACCTCACACTATCATCGGGACTGCCCCGTTTGAATCTCCGAAGCATCCCTATGCCCACTTCAGCCGTTCACGGATGGAGCGGCCCATCACCCAGTCCTTGTCGCTCTCGGACAGGAAGGAGAGCTCCTCGGTGAAATGGG
>WNGA01003050.1_pt1 | contig 33977 bp, 28 predicted proteins | sample 5400061 | NCBI WGS metagenome assembly WNGA01 (sample SAMN13153366, study PRJNA577476) | soil metagenome | isolation source: 100 cm soil or saprolite under grassland replicate 2 | place: USA:California | collected 2016-06-15 | reverse complement strand
GGACCGGTTGCGGGAAAGAGTTCGAGCGCCAGAAATGCGCAAACGTATGCCGGGATTTGAATACGTGCCGGTTGCAAAGCCAGGCGATCAATAAACTGGCTGCGTTCCTGCGCTACGGCGAGAAATAGAGAAATGAAAATGAGCACGATCGTGCCGGTCGTGAGCAAGAACTCCCCGGTTAAATGGTCGGAACCAAAGAGCGCACCTAATACGTATGCGCTGGTCTGAAGAGTTTTCGGACGAAAAAAAGCCGCGCTTAACACGAAGGCTGCAATCATTGCTCCGACGCTGAACGGCACGAACCAGCGCTTCTTCATAACTTTGTCGATCGCTGTTCCTACTGTCGCTCGGTCGAAAAAGCGGTACCCGATCAGCAGAAGACCGTGGTAGGCGCCCCAGACCACAAACGTCCAGTTTGCTCCATGCCAAAGACCAACGAGCACCATCACAACCAAGATGTTGCGATATAACATGAAACGCCCTTTTCTCCCCCGGCTGAATGGCATGAACACATAGTCACGCACCCACGTGGAGAGCGTTATATGCCACCTTTGCCAGAGGTCAGGCGGGTTCCTGGCCAGAAAGGGGCGCGCGAAATTAAGCGGAAACTCAAACCCGAGCAGCTTGGCGCACCCCCGAGCGATGTCGGTGTAACCAGAAAAATCGAAAAATACCTGCATGAAAAAGGCAAGACAGCCCGACCACGCAGCCAGCCAGCCGGGATGCGCCATCGGATCGTTAAAGTACGAATCGGACACCACGGCGAACCGGTCCGCGAACACCATCTTCTTTATGAGACCTGCTACGACGAGGATGATTCCACTCTGGATCACAATTGCTGCCGGCGGCCGCCATGACCAGATCTGAGAGATGAATTGCCGGGCACGAATGATCGGACCGGCAATCAGATGAGGAAAAAATGCAATGAACAGCGCGTAATCGATCGGATTTCTGACGGCTTTCATCTTTCCCCAATACACATCAAAGGTGTAAGAGAGACTGGCAAAGGTGTAGAAGCTGACGCCGACAGGAAGCACGATTTGCAACACCACCGACGACGGAGGAATGCGAAGTAATGCAGCGAGCGAACCGGCGAAGAAATCGTAATACTTAAAGAACCCAAGTATCCCCAGGTTAACTACCAGACTAACGACAAGCAGAAGCTTCTTACGGCGGCCGGTTGCAGTCTCCAGGAAGATTCCCAGGTAGTAATCCACGACCGTAGAAGTCAGGATGAGCACTATAAATCGCGGGTCCCACCACATGTAGAAGACATAGCTTGCCAGTAGCAGCAGGATTTTTCCGAAGCGGAACGGCACGCTGTAGAACAACGCCGCCACGATGAAAAAGAAGATCCAATACTGGAAGCTGTTAAATAGCATGCAGCAGTCGTTAGGTTAGCAACCTAGTTCGCATCATTCGTTGCGCGCAGCCTATTCACAGCCAGTTCCGCCCCAGAGTTACCTTGTGGTTTCGACTCAGCTGATCGAAGGCGCCCCAGTACCTCCGATACAAGCGTCTCCGTGAATTGCTGCCGCCCTTTCGCGTTAAGGTGGAATGCGTCAAAGTAGTTTTCCGGTTTTTCCAGAAAATCGAACGTGTGTCCCGGCAGCGAAAAATTCGTCCTCTGAATTACGGAACTTGGAAGAACAGAATCGTATCCTTTTGTAAACCCGGGAAGCTCTACAAAGGGACCGCGAGGCACAGGGGTAAGCACAATTGCGGTGGGACTATTCGAATAACGATTCATGATTCGCGGGATCCAATCGCGTTGCAGTTTGAGGGAGTACTCCGTGTCCGACTGAGATGGTTGTATCAAGCTCTTCCGGAAAGCCAACTTCTGAGCTTCGGTTAACTTTGGCGCGAACGTTACTTGTCCTGTCGCTGCATCGTAAGATGTCCCCACAAGATCGTAATCCCGTCCTTTGTAAATCTCGCGGGAATGCATCCTCGTGGGCTCTTGTCGAATGCTCCGTATTCGCGCCACAGGATGCGAAAGAAGATCAACAACATCGTCCTGGTACGCCGAGCCTCGCAGTATACACGCCATAAATGCCCTGAACCGGCCAGACCATCGTTGAAAACCAGAGGCAAAATGAAAGCAGTCGCCATATCGCAGTAGCGGAGCTGTCATAGAAATTCGCAGGGGATCGGCGCTGTTTGGTTCATAGCCAATCCCGTAAGGAACGACGATCGCCGCGTATCGTCGCGCGGTGGGATCCACTTCCCGAACCATGTAATACCATGTGTTAGCAGATGCGGCGGGTTCGGCGAGACTAACAAACTTGAGCCCAGCGGGCGAACCAAGCTCATTCGCCAGTGTCATGGAGAATCCCTCGGCTATGCGTGAATCACCGAGAACCAGCACCTCTTTCAGACCTGTTGGAGCGCGCTCCTTTTCGGCTCGCGCAATCCTCGAGACACGTCCCGCGTACGAACTCGGAGCCAGGATGGAGACATACAATCCGCTATGAAAGATGGCACCATCGACACAAACCAACGCGGCGATCCCGAGGAAAAGGTTTCGTGCAACGTGGAGCTGCCGATGCGACGTTGTCGGCTCGGTTGGAAATGTCGTTCGCACCGATCCGGTCGAACTGAGGTAAACCGCAAAGTACAAAACCGCTGCTAATCCAATGATTAGCGCCCAGCGCGCGACAGCTTGCCATGACACGGTGCGGCGAGGAGACACGCTCTCGGCAGATCCAGAAACAGTTACTTTAGCGAGCAACGTCCGCCGCTGATCGTCGCCATAGAGTCCGAAGAAATAGCTATGCGTTCCGATCCATGGAACGACCTCATTGCCTCGCGAACCCTTTGCAAAAAGAACCGGTTTTCCGCCATCTTCAGTGACAAAGACAAAACCCATCGATCCGTTTCCGGTATCCCAATCAATCTCGGTGCTGCCACGTCCATCGCTAAGCGCTACGCGCTCCGGGTTTGCTGTGATACCGGCCGCACGTGAAACCCGCTCTGAATTGCTGCCGGATGCATTTTGTTCTGGAGCGGCGCGCAGCGTCGACGCTGTTCCCGAATACATGGCGACGCACACCGCAACAGCAGCTATTACTGAGCGAGGTTTCGGGAGCAATGACCGGTTGCGCCGTTGTTCGTGAGAACGCTTATGCACTTCGCCTGTCATGCGAGCGTCATAATTGCGCGTCAACGATCTGGTTGTGGGTGGTAGCTCGGAATTTTTTAGGATGACGGCGTGCGAAGCTCAACCCAATCAACAATCCGAGGACCGCTCCTGTAACATCGAGGAGCACGTCGCGAACAGCCGGCGTACGCGATTTAACGAACACCTGGTGAAATTCGTCGCTTGCGGCAAACATTGCGCAACCCAGCAGAACTGTGCCAAAAACTATTAACGTTTTTGTGCGGAAAATTGGAAGGCTGCGAAGTGCTCGCCATAACAGAAGAGCTAGAACCGCGTATTCGATAACGTGCACGCATTTGCGCATGAACACGATGATCACCCAGATGGTCTGCGGCGTCATTCCCGGTTTCAACCAAAGCAAGACGGGAATAATGTATCGCGATGTGTGCGCGGTGGACATGACGCTCGTCGAACCGACGAAGATCACGCCGAGCCAAACTAGCAACGGCAGCCAGTATTTGAGGAAAGATTTCATCCAGAAGTCAGGTGTCTGAAATCAGAGATCAGCACGGAAACGCCGAACATCCAACATCGAACACTGAACGTCCAATGGCAGAAAGAGATTCGGCATCGCAGTTCTGAATTGAGAATTGGACGTTGGACGATGGACATTGGACGTTTGCCGCGACCATGTCGCGGAACGAAGTCACTGCCCCCCTCACCTTCCAACCGATTTTCATCGAGCGAATGTGGGGCGGGCGGCGCCTCGAATCCGAATTTCACAAAAAGCTTCCGCCGCAGAAGCGTATCGGTGAATCGTGGGAAATTGTCGATCGTTCCGAAGCGCAGAGCGTCGTGGCCGGCGGCCCCCTGGGCGGAAGAACTTTGCACGAATTGTGGACGCAAGAGCGAGAGGAAATCTTTGGGGACGTTCCCGACACTCCACGTTTTCCGTTGCTCATCAAAATTCTCGATGCGCAGGAGAAGCTGTCGCTACAGGTGCATCCGCCTGAAAATGTTGCGAGCAGACTGGGAGGCGAGCCGAAGAGGGAGTTTTGGTACGTGGCCGCCGCGGATCCGAACGCCGAGCTTTTCCTTGGATTTCGTGAACCGATCACGCGCGACAGCTTTGAAGAGAGACTACGCGGGGGCACCGTGATTGATCACGTTCATAGAATTGCCGTTCAGGCAGGCAATGCCGTTTTTCTCCCGGCAGGCCGTGTGCATGCGATAGGCGCAGGCAATCTGCTGATCGAAATCCAACAGAATAGCGATACGACTTATCGGGCGTTCGATTGGAACCGTACCGATCCGGCAACCGGCACGAAGCGCGATTTGCACGTTGAGGAGGCGATTCAATGCATCGATTTCGAAGACGTGCAGCCCCAGCTGATCCAACCGGAAGGCGATTTACTGATCAGCGATCGCTCATTCGAAATCCGGAAGTGGAATCTTGATGAAGCCCGCGAAGCAGCTCCCCTCGGGCAATTCGCGATCGTTTGTTGTCTCACTGGAAATCTCAGCTGTGCCAGGGGTAGCCTTACGCCAGGAGAAATTTTTCTTATCCCAGCGCATTTAGAGGACCGTCAGCTGAAACCACTCGCGCCCGACACAAGTCTGTTGCGCGTGACGATTCCGAAACGATCGCCTAGACCTGAATCCAGTTCCGCTGGATAAGCTGCGGATTCTTGATAGGCATCAAGTTTGTTTTCTGCTGCGATTGTTCGTCTCGGGGCGTAGACACGATGAACGTGCCCGCTCCACATAATGAGAAGCAGACGACGACGATCGCGAATTTCAGTATCCGACTCACAGGCGAAATACGGTTTGTGGCTTGAGTTCAGTCAGAATGCTGCGCCAAACGGCGGAGATAAGTAAAGCTATAAATCCCGGTGCTGTGTCCGTCGGCCCAGCGGGGCTGCAGTGCATAACCGCCCACCAGATCGAATCCGACGAGCTCGAAGCTTTTGTCGGTGTAACTCACGTGCGGACGCACAACCTGGCCGAGCACATCTGGCTCGCCGCCGCAAGCGGCGCACGGGCACGCGCGCCGCAGCAGTTCAAGTTTCAGAAACGATTCGGTGCCGTCATTCCAGACAATGGCCAGTTCGTCTCCGATTTGTTGGATGTTGCCAGGTTCAAGTCGCATTTTTCCGGATTCTTCTTTCAAGGAGCAGCGGCTTTCCAGCCGCGGAGGCGATCTAGAGATGGCCCTTCCTTGCCCTTCGCTCGCCAAAGATGGCCGTACCCACCCGCACCAGCGTCGCGCCCTCGCCTATTCCAATTGGAAAATCTTGCGTCATGCCCATCGAAAGCTGCGGCAACTTCATATTGAATTCCTTCTCGAGCGAATCGCGCAATTTCCGAACTTGCACAAAAAATTTCCGCGAGTCTTCCGATTCCACGGCCAGCGGCGGAATACACATTAGCCCTTCGATTGACAGGCGCGGCAGCCCCAGCAACGCTTCCATTTGCTCGCGCAAGGCGTCGGGCGCAAATCCGAATTTACTCCCTTCACCGGCCACATTCACTTCAAGCAAAACCCGCGAATACAATCCCTCTTCTTCCGCAATCCGGTTAATGTCTTGCGCCAGCCCAAGAGAATCGATGCTGTGAATCATTTCGAATAGCGGCAGGGCCTGGCGCACTTTGTTTTTCTGGAGATGCCCGACAAAATGCCAGCGGATATTCGACGATAGCTCCGGAATCTTGGCGCGCGCTTCTTGCACGCGACTTTCACCGAAAAGAGTTTGCCCCGCTTCAACCGCCTCGCGCACTTTCTCAGCCGGATGCGTCTTGGTGATCGCGACCAGCTCGATGTCTTTGACATCACGACCAGCCTTCACAGCTGCTTGCGCGATCTGTTCCCGCACGCGCTCGAGGTTCTCGGCAATCGGCACCATGCAGGATTGTACGGCAGGTGAAGCACCTGCCAATTTGAATTAAGCAGACGCGTCGCATGGCGGAACTGCGTGCCGCCATTATTTTGCTGGCCAAACGCAGCTTGTTCGGGCAAAACGACCGATTATGAAAAGTTATTTACTCCTTCTCGTAACCATTGTTTCAGCAGCCGTGTCTTGCAGTGTGTTCGCTCAGGAAAAAGCCGCTCTACAACCTAACGCGACGGTCGTCGGCCTTCTTCAGGGCAGCGCGGGTAAAAGTGTCGAGCTGCACCTGAGATCCGGAGAGAAAATGGGCGGCAAGATCGCGCAAGCAACGGACAACGTCGTTCATCTTTCCAATCTTGCTGGCGCGGAATATTTCGACGCGTTCGTCGATGTGAAAGACATTTCTGCGGTGGTAGTTCGCGTCGCCGGCAAATAGCAGATCCTGCGATTCACACCAAAGGCGCCGATATTGACGATTCAAAGCTTCGCGCCGGGATTATCGGGTGACGTCCAAGGCCTTCAGGATTGTCAACCATCGGCGCACTTGCTCATACTCACCCCATGATTACCAAAAACATCGGCATGCTTCTGCTCGCGATTTATCTGATCGCCGTGGGTATCCTCACGTTAACGGGACTCGGTATCGGCATCATCAGTGGTGTGCTGGCGCTCGTGGCAGGAATTTTCATCTTGATCGGCCGTTAGGCGTTCAAGATTCACCGAGCAATTCGACCATCTGCCTGGCGAGCCTCGGTCCGATGCCGCTCTCTTCGTGTTTGAAATAGACGAAGGCATCAGTCCAGTTTGTGTTCTGTTCGCGCACAAACTCGGACCAGCGTTTCACGTCCTCGTCTGTGTAGTCTTCGCGGCGTAGGCGGAGATACCCATAATCGGCGGTAATCTTCTTCGGAGTCGCAATTGTATCCGTATCGGCAATGCAGAGCGCGATATTACGCGAGCGGAGCAGATCAAAAATCTCATCGTCGAACCAAGACTCGTGACGGAATTCAAATGCGGCGCGGTTTGATGGAAGCTCGCGGAGGAATGAGCTCAACACGTCTCGGTCTTTTCTAAAATTCGGCGGCAATTGAAATAAAACCGGACCGAGTCGTTCGCCCAGGCCGCCTGCGACTTTCAAAAAATACTCCAGCGTGTCCACGCAATCGCGCAATTTTGCCCAATGCGTGATTTTTTGCGGCGCTTTCAGCGCAAAACGAAATCGCTCCCCTGTTTGCGCTTTCCAATTTTCGATCGTCTTCTGCGCGGGAATGCGGTGGAAGGTGTAGTTGATTTCTGTCGTCGAGAATCGCTCGGCGTAAAACGGCAGCATCTTCGCCGTGGGCAAATCTTCCGGATAAAAACTTCCCTTCCATTCCGCGTACTGAAATCCTGATGTCCCGATCCAGAACTTCATATCAAGCATTCATGGTAAGGGTCCGCTAGCAAAAACAGGCTTCAAGCAACACAAAGAACTTTCTTAAACGTCCGCGGCGCATGCCGCATCCGAATCCATGGTAACGGCAAGTTCTTTGAGCCTCGAACTTAATGGGAACAGAGGACATTCAATATTGCCGCAACTCAACAAAAAGGGATAAAACATGAAAAAATTGCTATTGAGCATGGCGTTGGCAGTTGTTGCGCCGTTCGCATGGGCACAGGTTTCGGAGACCACGACAACAACGACCACGACTGAGGGCAGCGGGACGATCACGGCGTACACTCCGGGCAGTCAGATCGTTCTGAAGGAAACCAGCGGACCGCGCACTTATCGCTTCGGCAAGACGGTTACGTATGTGACCAGAAGCGGCAAGGTCTTGGATGCAGATGTGGTGAAAACCAAGATCAAAGTCGGGGTACCAGTCCGCGTCCATTATGTCGGAACAGGCGACAGCATGATGGTTGATCGCGTAATCCTGGACGAAGATTAATTTAGTCTCGTTCGTCTCCAACGCGCCTTTCTGTTCTGCCACGCGCGAACAGCAAGGCGCGTTTTTATTTAGCTTCAGCGGCACTGAGTTGAAAAAACGTAAAGACCGATGGCTGTCTCATACACGAATTGTCTCTGTTATGAAGCTACAAATGAGGGGGAGTTGGAACGAAATAAAGGGCAAACTAAAACAGAAGTATGGTCAACTGACCGATCAAGATTTGACGTTTGCCGAAGGCAAGGAGGACGAGCTTCTGGGTCGCCTCCAAAAGAGACTGGGCAGAACAAAAGACCAGCTTCGAGCTGAGATTGAGGAAATGTGATTCTCTTATCACGGCCTGGAGCACAAGCTTGCGCGCCAAAGTTCCACGCTCTCACGTGTCCGCTCCAGCGAACTCGAATCATGAATTAGGATCTGCGAAAAAGGCGCGTTAAACGCCAGGGATTGCCGCCGGAACTCACACCGGCGGTTTGACGCACCTCGTGAGGCAGGCCATCGTCACACAACTTCACAGTTTTGTCGGCTCCTGAAACTCCATCCAATTCCATCACGATAACACCGCGAGAACAGTGGTCAGGATTCTCGACTGTGATGTGATAAGTGGTCTTTTGGAAACGGTATCGCAGACGAAAGCCAGGCCAATCTTTCGGTATGACCGGGTTTATCGTGAGGGTATCACCGCGGCGTTGGAATCCCAGAATTTCTTCAAGCCAGACGCGATAAGTCCAAGCTGCCGTCCCCGTATACCAAGTCCAACCACCGCGCCCAACATTGCCCGCTAACGAATAAACGTCGCCCGGCATGACATACGGCTCGACCTTGTAGCGTTCGCAGGCTTTCTCGTCCCGCGCGTGCTCCACAGGATTCAGCATTCTTAAGAGTCGGACGGCTTTATCGCCATCGCCTTGGCGGGCAAAAGCCAGGGCCACCCAAGTCGCGGCATGCGTGTATTGGCCGCCGTTTTCCCGGACACCTGGTGGATAACCCTTGATATAACCAACGTCGGCGTCGGTTTTGTCGAAAGGCGGAGTGAAGAGCAAAATTAGATCGTCGGCTTCACGCACGAGATTTTCCGCAAGCGATTGCAGCGCGACCTCAAGGCGATCGGAGTCGCCAGCAGCGGCAATCGCCGCCCAGGTTTGTGGGAGTGAATCGATGCGTGCCTCGGTGTTTACCTTCGAGCCGAGAGGCGTGCCATCGTCGAAGTATGCGCGACGATACCACGCTCCGTCCCATGCCTCTGCGTCAACTGTTTTAGCCAACTGCGCGGCGCGCGCGTGGCAGGCCCGCGCCTCGTCACCCAACTGGCGTAGAGTGAGCAGCTCAGCGAAGTCTTTCAGCACGCAAATCTCAAACCAGGCGAGCCAGACGCTTTCGCCTTTGCCGCCCAGTCCAACGCGATTAAGGCCGTCGTTCCAATCACCAGCTCCGATCAAAGGCAACCCATGATGCCCGGCTGTGGCGGACCGCGCGATAGCCCGCCGACAATGTTCGAGCAGAGAACCTTCCGTGGCGGAAGCGACCGGAATGAAAAGACTCTCCGTCTGTTGTTCCTCCAACGGTTTGCCGTCGAGGAATGGAACCATCTGATCGAGGATCGCGGCGTCGCCGGTGATGCGAACGTAATGCGCGGTGACGAAGGGAAGCCAGAGAAGATCGTCACTGATCCGCGTCCGGACGCCCGCGCCAGACTCTGGATGCCACCAGTGTTGGACATCGCCTTGCACGAATTGTCGCGCGGCGGCGCGCAAAATGTGGTCGCGCGCGAGCTCGGGCCTCGAATGCACAAGAGCCATGACATCCTGCAACTGGTCACGGAATCCGTAGGCACCCCCCGATTGATAAAGAGCAGAGCGGCCCCAGACTCGGCAACTGAGAGTCTGATAAAGCAGCCAGCGGTTGATTAGAAAGTTCGTAGAAAGCTCGGGAGTTTCCACTTCAATCGTGCTTAGGAGTCGGTCCCACCACTGGCGGGTTTCTTGAAATGCGGCTTCGACGTTGGCCGGATCGCGAAAATGCCTAATGAGTCCACGCGCTTTTTCTTCGTCGTCCGCCTGCCCGACAAGAAAAGTCATTTCGGCGGTGTGCCCCGGTTCAATCTCCACTATCACCTGCACGGCGGCACAAGGGTCAAGGCCGGCGCCAACGTCGCCGGTCAATCGTTCGTGCTCCATCGCCGCCGGATCACGCAGCGAGCGATTACGGCCGATGAACCTCGCGCGATCAGCGGTGAACGAAGTAGGCGTTGGAGCCGAAGTGGCAAAAGTGATGCAATCGCAAAACTCAGGGTTGTAAGAATTGCGGGCGAACAGGCTCTGGCTCTGTAAATCCCATTTCGTAACAACATGCATACCGGTTTCCTCTGGATCGGATCCGAGAACGAGAGTTGCGTAAGCGGTGACAGTCAGCTTTCGTCGGCGCGACGAATTGTTGCGCAAGCGCAGCCGCTGCAAGCGCACCGGTTTTCCCCCGGCATCATCGACCGGCACGAACGTGAGCAAACGTTGTTCGATCGCATGGCTGTTATGTTCAAACGTTGTGTAACCCTGACCATGCCGCGCACGATACGCGTCCGTCTCCCGAATCGGTTTGGCTGTTGGGGACCACACGGCGCCGATCTCGTCATCACGGATGTAGATGGCGGTTCCGGGCGGATCGCAGACCGGATCGTTGAACCACGGCGTGAGACGATCGTTCTGGCTATTGCGGCCCCAGATAAATTCGGCGCCAGACTCGGAAATCAATGCCCCGAACTTCGGGTTCGCCATGATATTGATCCAAGGAAGCGGTGTATGTCGGCTAGGTCCCAGATAAATGACGAATTCCTTCCCGTCCTCAGTAAACCCGCCGAGACCGTTAAAGTATTTCAGTTCCATGAAAGCCAGAGGCGCAGAGGGCTCTTCGCGGAACTGGCGCCCGGGCAACATCTGACGCGGTTTCGCAGCCGCGGGGGCGCTTGCGGCAAGTTGTTGGCGCAATGTGCCTCGAGCTGCGACTAGCACCATCCGTGCAGCCGCCTGAAGTGCGAGCAGCTCCTCTTTTGAAATTTTTGTTGCCGAGCGGAGATAGACGCCGCCGGGTTGATCGACGCCGGTTAAGTGCGCCTGCGCTTCGGTGAGCCGGCGCAGATGCCCCGTTAACGGTTCTTCGTAACTCGCCACTTCCTCGCTCACCAGGACGAGATCGACCTTCAGACCGCGCAAATGCCAAAAGGTATGTGCGGTCAATATTTCTCGCACGACCTCCATGTCACGGAGGTGACCAATCATGACGACGACGATCGGCAGATCACCCGAAATGCCTTGTCGCCAGAGCGCTCGCTGACCTTCGACGCGGCGGCCAAGACGCCCTGGCGGCGGTCGAAGTTGGGCTTGTGGAAGGATAATCAGGCCGGCCAGTTGCTGAAAGGTTTGCACATCGGCACGCCGAATGTGCAGCCGGCGCATTTCAAGTTGGGAATGGGTCCAAGCGGTCTCAAAAGCGCGCGCACAATTGTGAAACTCAGAATAGCGCCCCGCCAGTGTAACAACCGCTTCGCGCGAATCTGCCACCACCGTAACGAGCGCGAACTGAAATCGTTGGTTAGGCAGAATCGTGACGCGCCGCCGCAGGCTGAACATTGGATCGAGCACGGCGCCGAAACTGTTCGTTAGACGGCGAGTGAGCGCTTCCGGATTTTCCGGCGTGCGACCCCGGCCAAGAAACTTGGCCCGGTCGGTTTCAAATTCCGGCGCCCCTATGGCGGATTCTGGGACCATGAGGTGCGCAGCCCAGACTGGACGGTCATCGGAAGCGCGGAGACGGCGCCTGGCGACAAGAGCGTCGCAATTCGGCAGCCACTCAGTTTCGATGAACAGCTTGTTGAAAGCGGGATGCGTGCGGTCCGTTCGATGTGGCGCAAGAGCGAGCTCGATGTAACTGGTCAGCTCCAGTCGACAGGGTTTGCGCGAGGTATTCACCAAAGTTACGCGCCGGACCTCCGCGTCGTCTTCGGCGGAGATGACAATTTCTGTGATCGTCTCGCACGGCCCACTCCGCCGCCGAAACTCCGCTTTGTCCGGCGTAAAACTCCAGGTATAACGGCGCTCCGGAGATCTCACCGGTTGATGGGTGTTGCTCCAAGTCGTTCCACTTTCCAAATCCCGTATGTAACAAAACGAGCCCGACACGTCGCAAGTCGCATCGGCGCGCCAGCGCGTCACGTCCAGGTCCAGCCAGCGCAGGTAGCCGCCGCCGGAGTTGGTCACGGTAACGGAGCAGGTTCCGTTGGAGAGGAGATGAATGCGCGGCGAAGCGATCTCTGGTGTTTGCACCACGGCGGCAGCGCCGACCATCGCTATTGTCTGTCGGACAGGCCGTTCTTCGTGCGCTTCACCGGTCGTCGGCAAAATTTGTTCCGGGATATGTTCGTGCAAGAGCGGCTCGGTGGCGCGAATACGCGGATCGGAATGAAATCGCTTCCGGATCGCGTTGTCATGCAGGGCGTTGCCATAAGCCAGGAGCGACATTCCCTGGTGATGAACCATGTAACAGTGGATGATGATTCCCGCCGCGCCGTCGAGTTCCGCGCGGGGCGAATAATCGATTGCTTCGTAGTAGCCGTAATCGCCAAGCAGTGTCGAATCGCCCAAGTTCGCGAGCCGCCGCAAGTTCTTCATCGCAGCAGCCGGTTCCACTCCAAGTGCGAGCGCAGCGGCATACGGTGCAACCACCAGGTCGTCTTCCTGCCCACGTTTCAATGCCAGCGCCGGGACGCCAAAGGCTCGGTATTGATAAACGTTGTGTCGGTCGAGCGCACTGAAGGCCGATTCTGAAATACCCCACGGCACACGGTTTTGTCGGCCATAGCCAATCTGACAGTGCACGGCGTCGTAACAGGCACGGTCAAGCAGTGAATTCTCATGCGTCTGAGTAAACAACAGCGGCATCAAATATTCGAACATCGTCCCGCTCCAGGACAGAAGCGGCAGTCGCCCGTATGCGGACCCAAAGGGCCGGCTCAAAGCCCACCAATGTTCTACCGGTACTTCTCCGCGCGCGATGGCCACGAAGCTCGTTAAGCGCGCTTCGCTTGCGAGAAGGTCATAAAACGAGGGGTCCAAGCGGCGCTCAGCCACCTGATAGCCAATGGCAAAAATCCGTCGTTCCTCATCGTAGAGAAATCGAAGCCCCATGCCTTCTTCCAGCTCTCGACTCTGGGCGATTAATTCGTCCAATTGCGCGAGCTGCTCCGAGGCATTCCGGCGCGAACGGTCGACCTCCGTCACGAGAAGATCGAGCCACTCGCGGACGTCGCGAGATATTTCCGGGTCCTCCCGTCTCTGATAAAAAGGAAGCAGCGGTACCAACCCAAAGATGCCCTCGATGGCAATGTTGCGTAGCGAAAAGGTGGCCGCGAGCGCTTCCCTGCGAGATTCATGCGTCGCTTCGCCTAACGACATCAATTGCGCGGGTGGCGACATCAGAATTTCCACCGGCCGAAGATATTTGTCGATGACGCCATTCCACGCCGCGACCTGCTTCGAAACTTGTTGCGTCCAATAAGTGCGCGGATCGGTTTCCTGTCCGCGGTAGTGGAGCAGAAGATCCTGCGCGAGTTCTCGAGCTGCCCTTATTCGCAGAATGATTTCTTCCAAATTCGCCGGCTGGTCCCTGGTAAGGCCGTCCAAGCGAAGAAACGACAAAGGGCGTTCCGCTTCTTTCATGCTGGGAGCGATTTGCCGGAGAATGCCCAGCGTGTCGGCTATTCCGCGCAATGCGGACTCATCCAGAAGCGGACGCGCAGCAAGCTCATCGCAACTGGTTTCGAAAGTCCAGAGGCTGGCAAGCAAATTCCCGCTGTCCACGGCGGAGACGTAGCGCGGACGCAAAGGCTCCAGCGTGCTCAGGTCGTACCAATTAAAAAGATGGCCTTCGAAACGCTCGAGCCGACTCAGGGTTTCAAGCGTGCGGAGGTTGCGCTCTACCAGATCGTCGATGGTGATGTACCCGAAATCATTCGCGGACACGGTCGCCAGCATGGACAGGCCAATGTTCGTTGGTGAAGTGCGCATGAAAAGTTCCCGCGTTGGCGTTTCCTGGACATTGTCCGGCGGCAACCAAGAGGTCTGTGGTCCGACGAAATCATCGAAGTATCTCCACGTTCGTCGCGCGACTGCGCGCAGGAATCGGCGATCATCCGACGTTAGCGCTCCGCCACGCCAACTCTTCGCCGGCCGATTGATCACCATTACCGCCACCGGGAAGAGAGCACCCAAAAGCAGGAAGGGGGCGGCGGCTACCATCGCCGCAGTTCCCCACGACGCCGCGCCGACGAAAAGGAGCAAGCAGGCGGCGGGGATCCAAAGCCTGCTGAGAATAAATTGCAGTTGTCGACTTCTCGCGCGCCGGTGAGCGTCTGCCGCCGTCTCCCATTCCAGGAGCAGCCGATGCGACATCATTCGCCGGTAGATGACGCGAACAATCGCACCGAGCGCCATTGCCGCATTATCCGCCAGAAAAATAACCGTGAGGATGACGCGCAGGAGACGGTCGCGTGGATCGCGCCAAAATCTCGTTCCGGGCGGCGGCGGATGGAACAATAGGGCGAGGAAAGCATTTAGGACCGGCCACAACATCAGGCCCGCGATGATCGCGCTCCACAGGATCGGAGCAGGTGTGCAAAACCAGCCGACCAGGAGGAGTGCTATGATCGCTGGTGGCACCAGACTCCGGCGCAGATTGTCGAAGATCTTCCAGCGGTTGAAAACGGAAAGCGGATTGGATTCCATCCTGCCGCCGCCCACGGGCACGCAAGACTTGAGCCAGTCAATGATTTGCCAGTCGCCGCGAATCCAGCGGTGCTGCCTACTCCACCACGCGATGTAACTATTCGGGAAGACATCCAGCAACTCGATGTCCGTCGCCAGTCCTACGCGGACATGACATCCTTCCAGCAGATCATGGCTCAACAAGTGCGCCGTTGGAAATCGGCCCGATAAGAGCCGGTGAAACGTCTGCAATTCGTAAATGCCTTTGCCGTGATAACTGCCTTCTCCAAACAAATCCTGGTAAACGTCGGAGACCGCGTGCGTGTAAGGATCGATCCCGCGGGGATCAGCAAAGATGCGTGAGAACCATGTCGCCGTCGCGCTCGGAAGCGACGCGCTGACGCTTGGTTGAATGATCGTGTATCCGCGAACTACGTGGCGGCTATCTGGCGAAAGCCGCGCCTCATTTAGCGGATGCGCGAGGGTTTCAATCATCCTCCGAGCGGTGTCGCGCAGCAGTTGAGTATCGGCATCGAGAGTGATGACGAAGCGAATACCCTTGAGCTGCGCACGATCGCCCGCATGGAGAAATCCTTCCAGCTCTGGCGTGGGTTCGCCGATAAGATATTGATTGAGCTGCTCAAGCTTGCCGCGCTTGCGCTCCCAACCGATCCAGCGTTGCTCGCTCTCGCTCCACATGCGGTCTCGATGAAAAAGAAAGAAGTGCCCCTCTCCGTGTCGGCGATTCAATTCCTCGACGCCGCGAGCCACGATGTCGATATACTCTGCGTCCTCCGGCATGCTTTGCCGCGGTGCGTCAGAAAAATCTGTCAGGAGTGAAAAGCGCAGATTCGCATCCGTGTTTCCGAGGTAATGAATTTCAAGCCGGCTGAGTTGGCTTTGGATCGCGCTCGGAGTGGTCAGCAGCATCGGCACCACCACCAGCGTGCGGCAATCATCGGGAATGCCTTCTTTTTCGAAGGACATTTTAGGCAAGACCTCCGGCGGGAGGAGCGAGGTCACCAAATAGTTCACAATCAGCACCGCTAGCTCGCTTGCGGGCAAGAGGAGCAGAAGTCCCAGGGGCCCCAGTGTCACCCAAGGAACCAACCCAGCAACGAAAAGGAGAGGAGCCGCCACCAAGGCGGCCATGAGCAGCAAGAGGCTTCCGAAGTAAGCGCCCGCCGCGTGGGCACGAAGCCATCGGCGTGATCTTTCTGACAGTGGTACTCTCGCGCCGGTGGCTTGCTCGAGCACCGGCCGACCCGCGTCAATCAGATAGTAGCCGACGTGGCGCGCAACTTCGTCCTGCGCGGCCTTCGCGAGCGCGAGGGCGTGATCGATAGTCTTTTGTTCCGAACCATTTGACCAGCGAGCAATTTCCTCCACCGCACCGCGGCATCGATCACGCGTCTCAAAATCCTGGCGAGCGTAAACGCCGGCCGGGTCCGCGGCCAATTCGCTTTCCGCCCAGCTGACCGATTGGAAAAGTTCCCGCCACTGGATTTGCACAAGGCGGCGACAACTGTTGATCGCATTGGTAAGGGCCGTCTGCTGTACCGCCTGGTGCCGATGTTCCTGCTGCATAACATCGAGCAGCGGCGAACGGAGCGAGCGCTCCAGCCAGCCGCTTACGACCGGGAGCGCTCCCTCGTCGTCGTAGAGATGCGCCACCAGTTCGCTCGCAAAATGCGGCGTCGGCTCCGGATACCGTTCCACGAGTTCTTCCATTATTTTGAGCAATCGCGGTGAGCTGTGCCGGCCGGCAGTGATGAGCCGATTTGCCCAAAAATCGGCCTCCTCGCTTTCCCTTTGCTGTTGGTCGACCTGGATCGCGAGAGTGCGCAGACATTCGAGCAACTGCAGTCGCAACATTAGCGGAAGAGCCCAGAGTTCTCCGATATCCAGTGGCGTGATCGCTTGAAACGCGCCCAAAAATCTCCGGATAATCTCAGGATCCAAGGCTCCGTCGGTTTCGGCGACCATTTCTGCCGCAACGTGATAAACCCGGGGCAATCCCGCACCCGGGCCGCTCGCGATCAGAGGCAACTTTCCATAGTATTTTTGCGGAAGGCTCTTGCGCAGATCGGCCAACTGTTCGCGAATCAAATAGGCGTTATCCAGCAGCCACTCCGCCGAAAGCGTGAAGGCGTGTTGCGCCTCAGCCGACATGGTGAGGCTCATGTTCGCCCATTCCAGCGCGTTCTCGATTTCGAGTAACCGGTGCAGGAAAGATGGCCCCCGGGGCTTCACTGCGCGGCTGACCGCGATTGCGTGTGCAAGGCTAGCCGCCTTTTCCACGAGACGCTGACTCGAAGGCAGTTCATAACTGAGCGGTCCTGCGGTCGATTCGATAGAGAAAGGTGGCGGCGGATAAAAACCGAACGTGACGGGCGCTTCGGCTTCGACGCCTCGTAAAATCGCCAGCACGCGCGAGGCTTCGCTCGCTTCGACTTCAGCTAGGACGACCGTTTCATTCGGCAGAATCGTGTTCGTGAATCTAGCGAAGCTCGCCGAATCGACATGCTCTCGAAGCAATTGGACGAGTATCCAGCCGGTAATCGCACCTCCGAACGCGAACGCAGCGAGTGGCAGAGCTACCCCGACGGGCCGGTTATCGCCCAGCATTCCGCGCGCCCAAAAGATAAATATGCCAAGAACGACGCTAAGAATTAAAGCGGCGGCCGATCCGCCGATCGCCGAAATCCCATGTTCCTCGACCCGCTGCCGGCCTTTAGCCGAAGCGTAGATCGCCGCGGCCCGACGAAACCGAGCGCGATGGAGATTCTGCAGTACGGCCCGACGGGCTCCCGCACTTTGGAAAATGCCGACGACCAAAACGCGATTGTCCTTCTTCGGCCAAAATCTCATACTAACTTTTACAGGATGTTATCTAGTTGGGAAGATCGACGCGATTCAACTTCGGCTACAAGAGACTAGTGCACTCCATTCGATCGGCATTGGTATGGCGCGCCGAACCGTAATTAGCAAAGCCATTGCATACGGAAAGCTTTTTAGTCGCTCACTTGATGCGATTATCCGCGCTTGCGACGAATGACGGTACCGCAAGGATGCCCAACAGTTCATTTGATTTAAGACAACCAGAGACCAAGCGCCGCGCGAAGTAGAGTATGCCTTATGAAGAAACATTTACTCTCCCTGATCGCGATCCTGATAGGCATGGCGTTTCTGGCGTCGTGCGAACAATCGGGAACAACCGGCACAACCACTACCACTGCGGCGATGAGTAACCCGTCACCGACGCCTGCCTCGAAGAGATCGGCGAAAAGAAATCCGCCGAAAACGCAAGGTTCAACGGAAGCGCCGTCACCGATACCCGCTGGGTCTACTACTCCTGAGCCCACGCCATAAACTAGCAACGGATAGTTGCGGGCAGTTGGATCTGAGGCGCGCTCATCCGTCGCAGCATATAAACGCCGCGAAGCGAAGGGCGCGCTCGCCGGCCGAAGTACTGCCGGCAAAGAGGCGACCGAATGGCCGCCAGATACGATTCAGGTGGTATGAAAAAATCGATTTACCTGTTGGCTATGTTGGGCTTGTTCGCCGCGTGCGAGCAAAAGACAACGACTGTCAATCCGCCTGCCGACAAGAAAGAAAGTAACACCACAATCGTAAATCCACCGTCAGAGAAGAAGGAAACTAATACGACAGTGGTGAATCCACCTAGCACCACGACGAAAGAAGAGAAGACTGATATTAACGTCAATACTTCGCCAAATCCGTAGAGATATGCGCGATTCGTCGAGCGCACGCTCCCAGTGCACGGAGCGCGCGTTCGGGGACGCGCACTCCAAATCAAATAGATCAAGCCATGCGTTTTATCCTGCTTTTAATCCTGCTACTGCTGGTGATCGGCGCACTCCCGACGTGGCCGTATAGCACTGGCTGGGGATATTATCCGAGTGGGCTGGGTCTTATTCTGCTGATTGTCCTGTTGGTCATTCTGCTTCGCTAGCGGACCGGCGGAGACGGAACAATCGTGTGGCGAACAAATGCAGGATAGACCTTTTTCGACTCACACCTTGTGGCGCAATGGCCTGAGTGCGTGAGTCAGTTTCTGCAGGCCCAGTTCCAACCGCGTCTTCACGGTCCCAAGAGGCGCGCGCGTAGCGGCAGCAATTTCCCTGTGGCTCAGTCCTTTGAAAAAAGCGAGCTCGACGGCTTCGCGTTGTAAACGAGGCAAGGCTCGAATGCTCTTTCTCAAAAACTTGTGGAGATCGTTTAACACAAGTGCTTCGGCGGCGTCGCGGCGGGGAGTCTGTGATTCCTGGACCACCCGTTGTTCGTAGCGCTCTCGCGCGCGGGAATAAGCCTGACGCCGCCGCAACCGGTCAATGGCCCGCCGCCGCGCTATGGTGACCATCCAGCCGAGTGGTTTCCCGGCCTTGGCTGAATAACGGCCGGCTTCCTCCCAAACCTGAATGAAGATTTCCTGCAAGACGTCGTCGGCTTCGGCTTCTTCATGAACAACGCCATCGATGGTGGCTCGCAGTCTTTTGCTGTGCCGGCCATATAACTCAGCAAGAGCTTCATGACGCCGCCAGGAAATATGCTTCATCAGCACTTCATCCGGCACTGATGCGACCGAAGGCTGATCCAGAGTAGCGCTAATCATACGCGACAGGGCTGCAGTTGGAGCGTTGATTCATGCAACCGACGTTGCCGTTTGTTAGGCGAATCGTGACGCCAATGCCTTTTAACCGGATCAGAAGCAACCGGCGGCGTCGCATACCGCCACTGATGCGGCGTAGACAGGCACCCCAACGTGGGGCAACACAGCTTGAATTTTCCTCCGGGCAAACGGCGAATGTCCACCTGCCGGCCCTTAAATTTTCTCCCGCAAAGAACGCAGACTCGCTGGTCGTCGAGCGAATTCCAACTTCTGAATGAATCTCCTACGCGTAGGATCGAGAGCCGATCATCGAGGTTAAGATGAGCGATCATATGCAACGAGCAGTCTGCTCATCGCATCGAGACACACAATCGGAGCGCTGGCTGATTGTGTGGTAGGACAAAATCCTACGACGCGTCTGTAACGGATTCCACGCTCACATCCCCGCTACAGTAACATCAAATCCAAAAACCTGCGGGGATCACTGCGTTTTTTGGGACAACGACAATGCCGTCACGAATGAAATAATTGTCTGCGTCCAGGTTCTGCGATTTCCCTTCCGGAGTAACCACCACGCCATCGCCGATGCGTGCGTTCTTGTCGATGATTGCACGATCGATCACGCAATTTTTCCCAATGCCCATGATCGGCTGCGAGGAATCAGGTATCCCGAGTTCAAAGTAGTCCGCGCCCATCAGGATGCTGTTGCGTATAGTGGCGCCGCTTTGAATGACGCTGCGTATGCCAATCACGCTTCGCTCCAAGTGCGCGTCCGAGATGATACAGCCGTCAGAAATAATCGCCTGGCGCAGCGTTGCGCCATTAATTTTGCTGCCCGGCAAAAAACGCGGATGCGTATAGATCGGAGAGTCGGGCTCAAAGAAACTATATTCTGGAACCACATCAGTTAGATCGAGATTAGCCTCGTAGAATGCGCGGATCGTTCCGATGTCTTCCCAATAACCTTTGAAGATAAACGCGCTGACGTGCCGATCTTTGATCGACGTCGGAATAATGTGTTTACCGAAATCGAACAGATCGCTCTCCAAGGATTCGATGAGCACATTGCGATTGAAAACGTAAATGCCCATTGATGCCTGAAATAATTCATCGTTTTCATTCGCACCGATGGCGCGGAGCAATTCCCGGCTCATCTTCATTTCCTGCACACCAGATTGATCCGACGGTTTCTCTATGAACCCGGTGATCCGCCGATCGACGCCGCTCTGCATGATGCCAAACTCAAACACCTGATGGCGCGCCACGGGTTTCGTGGCCAATGTAATGTCTGCGCCGAGCCGGATGTGCTGATGCAGGAGCGCTCGAAAATCCATCCGGTAGAGCTGGTCGCCGCTTAGGATCAAGTAATAATCGTACGGGTGTTCAAGGAAGTAGCGCATGTTTTGCCTCACCGCATCGGCGGTTCCCTGGTACCATTGCGACCCCTCGGGCGTTTGTTGCGCGGCGAGAATGTCTACGAAGCTGCGCGAAAAATTATCGAACTTGTAGCTCGCCTGAATGTGCCGATGTAGCGACATGCTGTTGAACTGCGTGAGCAGATAAATCGAGCGCAACCCTGAGTTAAGACAGTTGCTAATCGAAATATCGACGATGCGATATTTGCCTCCGAGCGGCACTGCTGGTTTGGCACGGTCTTTAGTCAACGGAAACAAACGCGTGCCGGCGCCGCCGCCCATAATTATGGCAAGCGTTCGCTGCAACGTGCCCGGCGGCAGCGCCCCGGGCGTCTTCTCGGTTGCACTTTGCAGAAGCGTTTTGCGGTCCCCCTGAGCTCGCATTGCGAATAATGAATAACCCAGCATCTACGCTTTTGCGGGAAATTTTTTGAAGGTCCAGAATGCGTGGGGGCTCAATGTTGCGGGTGAGAACGGCCGCAACTACAGTCCACAATCATGTGTGGGATTGTTGGCTACGTCGGGCGTGCGCATGCGACGCCGATTTTGCTGGACGGATTGCGTCGCCTCGAATATCGGGGCTACGATTCAGCAGGACTCGCTGTCGTCGATGCAGGACAGCTCGACACACGCAAATGCGCCGGACGCATCGCCGTGCTCGCAAAATTGGTCAAAAAGCAACCGGTATCGGGTTCGTTAGGCATCAGCCATACGCGCTGGGCGACGCATGGCAGCGTGAATGACGAAAACGCGCATCCGCATTTTGACGCGAGCGGGAAGCTGGCGCTGGTTCACAATGGCGTCATCGAAAATTATCAGGCGCTTAAGGATGAGCTCGTCCGTAGTGGCGATACGAAGTTTCGCTCCGACACTGACACGGAAGTGCTCGCGCATCTGATCGGAAAACTGTACGATGATTCGTGCGCCAGCACGATGGACGCACCCGGAAAGAAGGCCCGGCTTTTCGATGCTGTTCGCGCGGCGCTTCGGCAAGTAATCGGCACGTACGGCATCGCTCTGGTTCACGCAGATGTGCCGGATTTCATGATCGGCGCGCGCCGTGGAAGTCCGCTGGTGCTCGGCGTAGGAAACGGTGAAAATTTTCTGGCCAGTGACGTAAGCGCGATCGTCGCTTACACGCGCGACGCAGTTTATTTAAATGACTTCGATGTCGTCGCGGCCGGCCCCGATAAATTCGACATTAGTTCGCTTGCCGGCGACAGCACCGAGCATCCGGTCAGCAAAGTCGATTTCACAGCGGAAGATGTCGGCAAAGGAGATTATCCCCATTACATGCTCAAGGAAATCTTTGAGCAACCGAACACGGTTCGAGACGCGATGCGCGGGCGTCTTAACGCTGAAGAATCCACGGCAAGATTGGGTGGACTGAACATGGGGCCGCCGCAATTGCGCGATGTCGGGCGAATCGTTCTCACCGGATGCGGCACCGCACTGCATGCGGCAAGAGTCGGCGAATATTTAATTGAGCGAATGGCGAGCATTCCAACCGAAGTGGATTATGCCAGCGAGTTTCGACATCGCAACACGCCCATGACGCCCGAGACGTTGGTTTTCGCCATCAGCCAGAGCGGCGAAACTGCGGACACGCTCGGCGCGTTGCGCGAGAGCCGGCGCAAAGGCTTTCGCACCCTTGGAATTTGCAACAATGTCGCAAGCACGATCGCGCGTGAAAGCGACGGTGGCGTCTACATGCACGCGGGGCCAGAGATCGGCGTGGCGGCCACCAAATCGTTTACGTCGCAACTTACTATCCTGACCCTTCTCGGATTGCTCTTCGGACGCATGCGAAACCTTGCGACGGGGGAAGGGACGCGCGTGATCGAAGCGCTACAGGCGTTGCCCGAACAGATTGAAACGGTTTTAGGGCTGAACGATCAGGTCAAGGAAATCGCTACCAGATATGCGGATGCGAACGGTTTCCTGTTTTTCGGCCGTCAGTTCAACTTCCCGCTTGCTCTCGAAGGCGCGCTCAAAATGAAGGAGATCACATACCTCTTTGCCGAAGGCCATCCGAGCGCAGAGCTCAAGCACGGTATCATTGCGCTGATCCGACCGGATTTGCCCTCGGTCTTCATTGCACCTGATGATTCAGTTTTTTCAAAAAACCTGAACAACATTGAGCAAGTGAAAGCTCGCAAGGGACCGATCATTACGCTGACCAGCGGCAACTGCATGAAACATCTCAAAGGTATCGCTGACGAGATCGTCGTCCTGCCGGAAGCGCCCGATTACGTGATGCCGATTCTCGCCGTCATCCCACTCCAGCTTCTGGCGTATCATCTCGCGGTCGCACTTGGGCGAGACGTCGATAAGCCGCGCAATCTCGCAAAAAGCGTGACGGTAGAGTAATTGACGCCTAACGAGGCGGCAAAACGCACGGCGCCGATTCATCGGCGCATAATGTGAACGGCAAGAATACGGCTTTGATGGCGCGCCAGCAGATAATCGACAAAATCGCCAATGATTGAGTTCGGCTTGTTGCCAAGCTTTGTCACTACGCGGCAAATCAATGTTTTGCTGCGCGCGTGCCACTCCAGGTTGATCGCTCCATGAACATCGCGAGCACTATGTATTTTGGCCCAGCCATGTGGACGGCCCGGCTGTTTATGCCAGACTTTGATGAAACCGAATTTTTTCTCCAATTGCGGATCGCTCATGATTTTGTTTCGCAACGATCCGGTGCCGGTCGCGATTACCTGAATTATGGTCTGCATTCCAAGGCTTAGGTTCAGCAGGAAACGGTTCCATTTGCAATGATTGTTTAAATGGTAGGGCGCGACCGCCGGGCGCGCCGATCGCAATGCTATAGCAAGGAGCGATACATCACGTACACATCGACGTATCCTTTATCGGGATGATGGAAAGCACTCTCCAAAGTGCCAACGATTTCGAACCCGAGGTCCTGCCATAGACGGATCGCCGCGGTATTCGTGGAAATCACGTAATTGAATTGCATTGCGCGAAAACCGAGCCTGCGCGCTTCGCTCAAGCAATGCTCGGCCATTGCGCGACCGAGTCCGCGCCCCCGAGCGCTCGCTGAGACCATGAATCCTGCGTTGGCGACGTGCGACCCGCCACCCGATTGGTTAGGCCGCAGGATGTAGGTCCCGAGAATTTGTCGCGCTCGGATGACTGTAGGGGCAGCCGTTGGCTTCCCTGGAACGGCAACGCCGCCCCTTACAGCATCCCCCTCCGCCACGTACGTGTGCGTTCCGGGCGCAAACCAGTACGCCAGCGCATCCTCGCGCGAGATGTTCGGATCCAACGCATACGTATCCCCTGCTGCAACGACCTCGTGAAAAATGTTCCAAATTGCTTCGCGATCCGCGTCGGTGGCCGGGCGAATTTTCATGCTGGCAACCAAGATTGTAGGCCAACCGCTTCGTTTGCGGCAATTCCAGCAGTTATCTGAGCGCAAATAACACGAGCCGACTGACGTCGGAGAGCTGCGGGGAATGCGCTGTATCTGTCAGGAATACAACCGCCGCCCAACCGGATTTCACTCAAAACCCAAGACCGGCGGTTTGCGCTTTTATCATCTTGTTCGAAACGTCACTGGGACCGTCGCTTGCCATCCCTGACTGGGAGCAGACTTCCATTGCCGAAGCGTTTTTATCGCGGCCTGGTCGAAGTACGGATTTCCCGTGGATGCGACGACCCGAATATCTGTAACGTTCCCCTGCGCATCAAAAGTTAAACGGAAACGGCCGGACCCCGACTGTCCAGGCAGAGCTTGGCCTGGCGGAAATGACGGCGCAGGCGCATAGAGCAATCGCGGCTTCGGTGTCGCGCGCGGTGTCGGACTTGATTCAGCCGTTTGCGGCCAGCGCGCCTGAATATCAGGCGTGACTCGAGACAAGACCGAGTCCAACGCAGCGACCGGACGAGCAATGGTTTTTTCTCCAGCCGACGTGACGATGCCAACAACATCGCCATTCTCATTTACGACTGGCGACCCAATCGAACTTGCGACAGTTGCCCCCGCAATTTCCAATCGATCGGACGAATGCGCAGTGATGGTTGTTTCGCGCGCGCTCCCTTCGTTTCCAGCCAATGCGCTGCCGACCAGTGCGACCCTTGCTCCTGTCGAGAGCTCGCCGGTTTTGGTTAGGTCAAGAAACCTCAAAAGCTTTTGGGGTTTGACGTCGGCCTTGAGCAACGCCAAATCCGCCGACTTCGAAACGGTGAGAACTCCGTCTACATTGTAAATTCCGCCGTCCGCCGTCTTCGCTACAGCGTTAACGCCGCCTTCAATTGCATGTGCAGTGGTAACAAATCTGCCATCCGCCGAAATAAAAAAACCGCTCTCCGTCCGCAACAAATTCCCTTTTGAATCAAACGTGGTTACCCAAATTACGGAAGGCCGGACCTTGGCTTCGAGATTTCCTAATTCGGACGATGGAGTTTGCCCGGAAGTCGCTTGAGGCGACTGACTCACGGGTGCAGCGGTCGGTGATTGCGCCGTACTCGTAATCGGCGGTGGCGGTTGCGTTTGTTGCGCGAATAGAGATTCACCGAGAACGTCAGTCGCCGCATGCCCCGCAGTTACAAAGACGGCAACGCAAAACGCATATCGGTGGGAGAGCAGAACGTGTCTCATCGCAATCTACAGCATTACAGTGTGGAATACGGATGCCAGTTTAATCAAGCCGGCAAAAAGAGCGTTCGGCTTTGGAAATATCCGTGATGAAAGAACCGGCCACAGGCCGATGGATACAGCATTCCCAAACCGCCCTAATGCCGTTTGAAATACTGAACCGCGCGTTCGTGTTTCTTCGCCGCAGCCTTGCTGTTGAACGTGCCGAGATTTTTTCGTTTGCCCGTTCTCGGATCTTTCTTGCGGGAATACAGCCGATACTTGCCGGATTTCAGTTTCCTAATCATAACGATTCGCTCGGCGCGTTGGTAACAGCCATGCAGATCCTACACAGAGTAAAGGTGAATGGTTAGGCCACGTCATCGAAACATTCATAACAAAACGAGAGCTAATACGGGTCGCTCTCCCTGCGAGACGCGCCGCCAATTCACAAACGCGGCGCTTTCGATGAAAGCCTGGAAAATCTCGGGTAACCGCTTCTGAAAATCCATGCTGTCCGCAACCTCCGAGTGGAACAACTCACCCGGAGCAACCGTGGCTGCAGTCACGACGGCGTTTGCGTCATCAAGATAAGTCATGCAGTCAATCCAAGCGTCGATGTTGCGGCCATAGAAACCAGGAAATCCAAGAGTCTCCGCGCACACCGAATGGAAACTGTCCCAGTCAGTGATGCCCTTGGTCTGAAGTCTGATAGCTTGTGATGTCACGGCGCACTCGAAGTGGCCTAGCGAAAATCAGCCCGCATTTTGGAGTCTATTCCCAGACGTAGCTTTGAAGAAAAGCAAAAGCAGCCCAGTGAGAATTGCAAGATTCGTCGCGAGATGGCTTGGGAAACTCCAGTTTTGGCTGGCGTGACCGAAACAGCCACAGGTGATGTCGAGTCCGCGAACTTTTGCCGCAATCGTCGCGAACGTGAAGACCGCGATTGACGCAGTCAAAATCGACAGCGCGCCACGATATAAAAACCGAAACACAAGCCCGAGCGCACAGAAAATTTCCAGCCACGGTAGATAAAACGCGAGAGCGACACAGACGGGCCACGGCAGAATTTTGTAATTGTCGATGTCGCTGGCGAACTGAACTGGATCAAACGCCTTGATGATTCCGGCGTAAATGAAAATGCCGGCGAGAACAAAATCGACAATTCGCGAGAGAACACGCCAAACACCTAACGAACGAACATCACTCGGCAATTCGATGTTCGATGTTCCCGCCGCGGCGGGTGAACTGGGTTCGATGTTCGACGTTTGCTTCATCTGTTCTTCTTGAGCCACGCTTCCCAGCCGCCTTCGAGGACAAAAACGTCGGAGAGCTGCGCTTCCTTGCGGAGGCGATGGGCAACTTCCCGGCTGGCGTTACAGCTCACGCTGCTGCAATAGATGATGATTTTTTTGCCGGGCGCCCATACGGCCAGAAATTGCGGCAGCAATTCGTTCCACCGGTCTTCATTTAACGAAATCGCACCGGGAACGTGATCGTTCGCGAACTCATCCTCCGGCCGTGCATCAACCCAGATCGCAGTATCGCCCAATTCCCGCGCGTGCTCGACCGTCACCATTTCCGACGGCGCAATGGCTGAGCGCCACGAAATCTTGTCGCGGAAATAAATCGCCTCGCCGGCCGCGGGGAGAAGCGCCAAGGCTGCCAGAATGACCGCCTGCCGGACCAGCGAAGATTTCACTTACTTATTGAACCTGCGGTGCGTTGGTGATCCGCGCAGTGGCGTAAAAGACTTTCTGTGAATCCTCAGGCTGAATTGTCAGCATCGACGCGACCACTTTGTTCGTGTCCTGCGGTTTGACGTCGATTTTGAACTCGCCTTTACCAGCTTCCTCCACTTTGGCTTGAAAATCCGGAGTGGAAGACGTGACCTTGATGTGTTTGACCGTAAAATCTTTGCCGACTTTCACATTAATTGTCTTTGTGTCCGGTTTCTCGCCCTGTTTCCAAAACACGAAATTTGGGGTGATCTCAAGTTGCTGTGGGATTTCCGCCTTCAGAGTGAGCACTGTTTTTTGATTTGTGGCCTCGTCGGTTTCCACCGTTACGGTTTTGACCTGACTACCAGTACGATCGCCGATATTGAATGTGGCAGTGATTTCGCCTTTATCTCCAGGGGGCACTTCTTCCTTCTGCGTTTGCGCAGTGGTGCAACCGCAGGAAGCATGAACAGACTTAAAGCGCACCGGCGTCTTGCCGGTGTTCTCGTACTTGAAATGGCCGATCGCCTGTTTGTCGTTCGCGGCGGGATGCAGCTCGATCGTGGTCTGCTCCCATTTTAGTTCGGCGCGCGCGCCCAGGCACATGATCATCGACAGGGTGAAAGCGAAGATTGGTGTTTTCATTTTTTGGAATAGAAGCGCGTAATATAATCAGCAACTGCCTCTCGCCAAGCCCGAGATGCCGTACCCGTCAGCTCCGTATATTTGGCGGTGGATAGCACGGAATAAACGGGGCGGCGCGCGACCCAGGGCGCCTGCCCGCCGTAGCCTTGGCGAAGGCGGGTCATCTCACTCAACTTAAGCGCGCCGACGGTTTTCCCCTTCAGAGAAATACCGGCATCACGGCAGCAATCCAGCGCCCATTGCGCGTACTCCTGCCAGGTGCATTTGCCGGCATTTGCGAAATGCAAAATGCCGGCTCCGACGCCGCGATCGAAAAATTGCGGCAACATATGGGCAATATCATGCGTATACGTCGGCGTGGAAAATTTGTCGGATATGGCATCTATCTTTTCATCTTGTTGCGCGCGCTTGATCATGGCGTCGACGAAACTCGGTCGATCAGGGCCAAACACCCAGGACACCCGCACAACAAGATGCCCATCCTCAGCTGCAAGCACGTTCTTTTCTCCCGCAAGCTTCGATTCGCCGTAAGCGCTGATCGGATTCGCTTGATCCTCTTCTGTGTAAGGCGCGCGTTTCTCCCCGTCGAAAACATAATCGGTACTGAAGTGAATCAGCTTTGCGTCTTTTTCGTTGCAGATTTCGGCAAGAATACCCGGCACTTCCGCGTTAATCAGAAACGCGCGATCGCGCTCAGTCTCGCAAGCATCGACGTTCGTGAACGCTGCCGCGTTAATCAAAAGGTCGAAATTCATTGCGCCCAGTTTTCCGCGCACATCATCCAAATTCGCTAGGTCAAGCTGAGCGTGATTGAAGCCAGCGAGATCATATTTCGGCCGGAATTCCCGCATCAGCGCCGCACCGAGTCGCCCGCCCGCTCCGATAATTACAATTTTCATCTGTTCAGAGCGCTAATAAGCGACCGGTCGTTGGGTAAATGAAAACTTGATTAATACCGACCGGTGCGCTCGAGAAGCGGTTGCCACCAGGCTGGATTATCCGTGTACCACTGGATGGTCTCGTCGAGGCCTTCTTTGAAACTGTGAAGCGGCTTCCAATCCAATTCGCGTTGCGCAAATGCCGAGTCGATCGCATAGCGGCGGTCATGGCCAAGCCGATCCGGCACGAATGAAATGAGACTGTGTGGTTTGCCAAGCCGATCGAGAATCATTCTGACCAGGTCGAGATTCACCATCTCACTGTTGCCGCCGAAATTATAAACGGTTCCGGGTTTGCCTTCGAAAAGCGCGGCGACAATGCCGGCGCAATGATCGTCCACCTGGATCCAGTCGCGCACGTTCATGCCGTCGCCATAGACTGGGAGCGGCTCGTCGCGGAGTGCCTTAATGATCATGAGTGGAATTAATTTTTCCGGAAATTGATACGGGCCGTAATTATTCGAGCATCGGGTCACCAGCACGTCCTGGCCGTACGTCTTGTACGAGGCGAGCACAAGAAGGTCGGCGCCGGCTTTGCTTGCTGAATACGGCGAACTGGGATCGAGCGGAGATTGCTCGGTGAATCTGCCCGCAGCGCCGAGCGACCCATATACCTCGTCCGTCGAGACTTGGATAAATCGCTGAACGCCGTGGCGGCGCGCACATTCCAATAGCACGCTGGTGCCAATGACGTTTGTGTGAATGAAGTTGAGCGGATCATTTATGCTGCGGTCCACATGCGATTCTGCCGCGAAATTGATCACCGCATAGAACTGGTGCTCGGTCATCAATGCGTCCATCAAATCCGCATTGGCAATATCGGCTTTGAAAAATTCGTAACGCTCGCCATGTTCTTCGACCATGCCTTCAAGATTGGCAATGTTACCGGCATAAGTGAGCACATCGACATTAGTGACGTATGCAGGCTTGTAATGTTGCAAAATATACCGAATAAAGTTGCTCCCGATGAATCCGCAGCCACCGGTGACAAGGATGCGCATGGCAGCGCGTACTAGCAGTGCCGAGCGCGACGCGCTAGTAGAATCTGCTCCCTCTACAGCGCGATCGAGCGATTACCTGCAGCGGTGGAAGGTTCGTTTCGCGGGAACGGACTGGGTGCCGTGGTTAATCCTCGCGCTGGCAGCACTCCTGCGCTTCTTCCTGCTGGGTATCAAGCCACCGCACTTCGACGAGGGCATCAACGGGTGGTTCGTCGATCAGGTGATGAAGAACGGGTTTTACCGTTACGACCCGACCAATTATCACGGTCCGCTTCACTTTTACGTTCTTTTGCTGTTTGAGAGTTTGTTTGGACGCAACGTGTGGGCGCTGCGTTTGCCCATCGTGCTGGTGAGCATCGCTTGTGTGTGGCTTGCGTTGAAGTTCGAGCCACTCGTGGGAAAAAACGTCAGCCGAATCGCGGCGCTGGCCATGGCAATATCGCCCGGATTCGTTTTCTACGGACGCTACGCCATTCACGAAGTGTGGCTGCAATTATTCTCGATGTTTTTCATTTTGGGGCTGCTCGGTTTATGGAGGCGCGGCACGCTGACCTACTTGTGGTACGCCGGCGTGGGATTAACCGGCATGATCCTCACGAAGGAAACTTACGCCATTCATGTCGCGTGCGCCCTGCTTGCGATTCCAACTCTGGCAATTTCATACGCGCTAAGCCGCGTTCCGGACGCCAAGCCTGCAAAGCAAACCTGGAGCTGGATCGATCTCGCCATGATCGTGATCGTAGGCGGATTTGCGATCGTCTTCTTCTATTCGGGAACATTCTTTAACTGGGACGGTGTCAAAGGTCTGTATCTGGCGTTTAAGGCGTGGACCGAGACTGGCGCTGCGGGTCACGGCCATGAAAAAGCGTGGGATTACTGGTTCAAGATAATGGGCCCGTCGTTGGAAGCCGGCCGGGCGGACTTCTTCGGTTACGAACTCCCAATGCTGGTCGGGCTCATTTTATGTCTGTTTTGCCAGAAGTTTAAGAATCTCAATTTGCGATATCTGGCGATCTACGGCGCGGGCAGCTTCGTCGCTTACAGTTACGTTAAGTACAAGACGCCGTGGTGCGTTATCAGTTTCGGCTGGCCACTGCTGTTCGTCTTCGCCGGGGCGATCTTATTGGTTCGTCCAAAACATTTGCGTCTCGTGCAACGCACGATCGGCGTGCTGTTGTCCATATCCCTGGCTTCAAGCATCTGGTTGAATTATTTCAGATGTTCTTCTCCAGACGAGCCGTACGCGTACGTCCAGACGTACAACGACATGTTCAAATTGACGAAACCGCTTCTAACGCTGGCGAAGCGAGATCCCTCCAACTACCATCTCACGGGACATCTGATTCGCTCCAGTATTTACCCACTTCCATGGGTCTTGGGCGATTTCGATCGGGTCGGCTACTATGAAGGAGGAAACATGCCGGCCAATCTCGATGGCGATTTTCTCCTCGTGCAGCAAGACAAAATCAAGGACGTCGAGTCAAAATTGAAAGGCGCATATTACACAGATATGATGACGCTTCGTAACTACCAGGACCCATCCAAGATCTTTTTCAGCGCCAAAGTGTTTAAAGACTTGTTCCCAGGCAAAGCGCTGGACTTTGATGGCAACGCACCGAAACCAGCACCTTCTCCTACACCCGCCAAGGTTCCATGAAGTGGCTCACAGCTGGGGTTACGTTCGTCAATTTGTCGGTGGTCTGCGGAGTTCTCCTGGGACTTGCCGGAAGAGGGTTAAACACGGTGAGCGCAGCTGTGGCACTGGTGTGTGGCGCTGCATTTGCAATCGCCTCTTTTCTTGGGACTCGGGACAGCGCGGTTCGACAGAAATCCGCTGGTGGTCCAGCAACAGAACAAAAGCCACGAAAGCCTTCCGGGAGCGAAGACACGAAGAATGTGATTCCATCGGCTCTGATACGCTATCGCAGCGTCTGGTTCTGGGCGGTCGCAGTCTGTTTCGCCGTCTTTGCTGTGCGATCGTTTTGCTGGCTGCTGTACATCGATAGCAGCGAACTAAAGATTCAGTCCCCAAATAATCTGGGCGATCTCTCACTGCACCTGACGCTCATCAACAATTTTGCCAACGGCGTCGCTCTTTGGCCGGACAATCCGATCTTCGTCTTCAGCAAATTAAGATACCCGGCAGGTATCGACCTGTTCAACGCACTGCTTTCGCTGGTTCACATCGATGTGCTGATCGGGTTGGTTTGGGTTGGATTGCTCGCTTCACTCGCAATCTTTTACGGGTTCTACCGGTGGGGCGGCACGTTCGCTGTTGCAGGGTTTTTGTTCAACGGCGGTGTAGCCGGGTTTCAGTTTTTGAAGACGTTCAAGTTTTTGGATTATCAGGGCGCGGCAGCAGATATCGCGCACAAGCCCATCGCCTGGAAAAGCATTGCTCTATCGATGCTCGTTACGCAGCGCGGCTGGCTTTACGCGATCCCGGCAGGCTTGGTGCTGCTCTGGCATTGGCGCGAAAAGTTTTTTATCCAATCTCCTGTAGCTGGGGCCGGTGACCCCGGCCCGTCCGGTGACGCCGTTAAGGGTGAGCCCGCCGCGGTCAACGCTCGCGGCTACAGGAAGGGTCCCCTGCCCTGGTGGGCAGAACTTTCGATTTACGCTTCGCTGCCGCTGTTTCACCTGCATACCTTCATCGCGCTGACCATCGTGCTGGTTGTCGGATTGTTTTTCGAACGCGCAACCGAAATCAAATTTATCGTTCATCTGGTTCGCAACGAGGGCATGGCTGGCATCGCTCGCTTGATTTCGCATCCGAAGATGTGGCCCGACATTTTCCGCGGCGCGCCGATTCGCAGACACGCTGCCGCCCTGCTGATCGCGGCTTTCATCCCGGCCACTTTTTTTGTGTGGCTGACTACGGATCAGTTCCGCGCAGCATCGGTGCTGAAGTGGCATCCCGGATGGGCTCAGGATTCCACCGAATTGGCGGCGCCTTTCTTCCGGCTCGGGCCAAAGGATTTTGGATCTTCCACGTCGTTCGGTCTGCTGTTGCAAAAAACATGGAACGGCGTCATCGCTCCGTTTTTCCAATTTTGGCTGCCCAACTTCGGTTTATGGGTGCCGTTGGCATTGGTGCTCGTCGGAATATGCGTCTGGCGTATTTGGAAGGGGAAGTGGCGTTGGGGTGACAGGCCGCCAGCGGATATCGCTTTCGTGGTGGCAGCAGTCGTGATTTTCGCTTTCGGCTATTTCGTTCAAACCGCCCCGTGGGAATGGGACAATCTCAAGCTCATGGTGTGGGGCTACTTCCTGATTTTGCCTTTTCTGTGGGGCGACATCATTGGACGCTGGGTCTTTCCAGAACGGGCCTTAATATGTCTATTGCTCTTCGGTTCGGGATTTGTCACGCTGCTCGGCGGCCTGTCGGCAGGGCACCCGGGCTTTGGATTGATAGAGCGAGCCAGGCTCGATCACATCGGCACAGCACTTCGGCCGTTGCCGATGGACGCCCGATTTGCCACTTATCCCACGTTCAATCATCCAGTTTTGCTGCAAGGCCGCAAAGTTGTGGCCGGCTACCCTGGGCATTTGTGGACCGAAGGGTTCGATTACGGCAAAACCAATGATCAGTTAACAGCCTTGATGAACGGCGCGGCAAACTGGCGTGACGCCGCGAAAGCATTAAACGTGCGCTATATCTTTTGGGGTCAGGACGAAAAAACAAACTACCAGTCAAGCAGCCGCCCATGGGAAGCGACGGCATTCCTCGTCGCGTCCGGTGATTGGGGGGCAATTTACGACCTCGCCCAGGCTGCTCCTCACCAATGAGGCGGGAAGGTTCACTCGCGCCCGGACCGGAAAACAAAATAGATCGCGCTTACGAAATCTGTCAGGCTCGAAGCAGGACTTGTTAGGCGCAGCGGGCCGCTGCGCAACCCAGCAAGAACGTTCTCGACCGTGAGCGCAGGCGGCATTGGCATGCTCGTGTAGTGGCGGCCCAAGGCATGCAGCCGATCCGCATCGGAAGTGGCGATCATTGGTTTGCCAAACCGGGTTGCGACTCGTCGTGCCCGACGATTCGGATTAAACGGGCCAAAGTGAAAATGACAGAACTCAATCGCGTCAAAACAATCGATCTCTGCGAACAGCCGCGATCCGATTGAGCCGCCAAAAACATAAAACGGGTGCGGCGCGATCGTGAAAATAGAATTCCCTCGGCGCGTCCGGAGCCGACGGAGATCATCGAAATTTTTCAACTGCGCGATTTCTTCCGCGGTGACATTCAACACAATCACGTCTGCGCCAAGCAAACGCATTTCGGCTGCGGGAATCAGCAGAATGCCCATTGCCGCCGCGTCGGCGAACACTTCCTTTCGATCAAACACAGCATCGTGCAGGGTG
>WNGA01004385.1_pt1 | contig 33980 bp, 18 predicted proteins | sample 5400061 | NCBI WGS metagenome assembly WNGA01 (sample SAMN13153366, study PRJNA577476) | soil metagenome | isolation source: 100 cm soil or saprolite under grassland replicate 2 | place: USA:California | collected 2016-06-15 | reverse complement strand
GCAGTATCTGCATGGGCGTGAGCCCGGCTTCTTTCATCAACTGAAATTCACGGAAGAGCGCGGGGCCGTGAATGGTCCCGATGTTCCCCGCATCAGTTCCCCCAGCAATGGTTACGCCGCTATCTTCGAGCTTCTTCAAATTCGGCAGCGCGACATCGTACGTATTCTTAATCCGCTCCAGCGCGGCTTTCGGATCAGCCAAGGCGTCCTTGACTCTTTGCGGCAATTTGTCCTGCGGAATCTTTGTCACATCGAGTGACGCGATCACTTCCGGGTTGCCCCACTTTTGTTCCTCTGGAGTGAGATTCAGTTGGTGCGAAAACGTTCGGCCATACCGTTCAAACACCACCAGCGTCGGACACAAAATGACGTGGCGATCCTTCAATAGTTTCACAAACGCGTCATCGACTGGTTTATCAATCACGCTATGGACAAGCACGTCCGCGCCTTCTTCCACTGCCGCGCGCGCAGTCTCGAGTTCGGTTGCGTGCACCGCGACGCGAATTTTGTGCGCGTGACTTTCTTCAATCGTCGCGCGGACGATAGGCCGGAAGGCATCGACGGGATGATCTTTGTCGACGATGTACCAGATCTTCACCAGATCCGGTTTTTGTTCCGCCAGTTTGCGCACGAACTCGCGCGCCTGATCGGGCGTGTCGATCTTCACGATTGGCGGATCGCCGAGATCGAGTTTCTCGCGCGAGACGCTTGAGATGAGCGGGCCCGCCACGGCCACGCGCGGCGCTTTCGCGGTTGCGTTGGCCTTCTTGCGGACCTCGAAATTCCACATCGGTCCGCCAACATCAACGACGCTCGTTATGCCGCTGCGAATGTAGCGCGCGAACACGTCGTCGAGGTGCGATTTGATCCACGCGACTTCGTCCTTGTACGGGCGAACGCTGTTAAAATCGGCACCGTCCGGCCGCGTGAACAAATCAGCCGATTGAAAGAAGTGAACGTGCGTGTCGATGTAACCGGGCAAAATAAATTTGCCGACGCAAGCGATCTGTTTGCCAAGCGTGGCAGCATCCTGTTTGCCCATCGAGACGCGCTCAATCTTGTCGCCGTCGATGACGACTGTGGCGTTCGGCAGCATTTTACCATCGGCCGGATTAATCACCGTCGCGCCGTCGAGCGAAATTTTTTCGGCGCGGAGGGCTGCGGCTAAGAGTGAGAACGCAAATACGAGCGCGACCCTAATTTTCATGCGAGAGATTCCTCGACTTCGCTCGGAATGACAAAAGCTATTCTTTCGATTCCGGCACCGCTTTCTCTGCCGCTTTGAAGCCAATCTTCGAGTGTGTGCCGTCGCAAAACGGTTTCTCAGTGGACGCGCCGCAGCGACAAAGTGCCATTCTTTTTTCGACCGGGAACTTGTTGCCGTCGGCGTCGATCAATTCCACTTCGCCCGTCACGATGTAAGGGCCGTTCTTAATTGTTTCGATTTTTACCATGATGCGCCTAACCTAACGCTCTCCGCGCGCGCGGCCAGTCGCGTCGAATTCTGGGGAGCGCACGCTTGCAGCGTGCTGGTCGCCGCATTCTGCGGCGACGAACTTTTCTTGGACTCGAAACTTCTGGGCAAAGAACAAAGCTTGGCAAAAGTTCGCGATCGCAGAATGCGATCGCCAACACGCCACAGGCTTGCGCTCCCCAGAACGCTGCTTGCGCCGGTCGGAGTTAAACGGAAGCTTGGCCGCTTATGAGAAGTTTTCTCGCAGCACTCCTTTTGATCGCCACCTCGGTGCTCGCGCAAACGTCATCGCAAAAGCGTCCATTCACATTCGAGGACATGATGAAACTCAAACGCGTCGGCGCGCCGGTGCCGTCACCGGATAGCAAATGGGTCGTGTTCGATTGCGTAGACGTCGATCTGGACGCGAACACCAGGATTTCGCATTTGTGGATTGTGCCGGCGAACGGCGGTGAATCGCGGAGGTTGAATCCAACGCCGAATCACGAGGAGCGGCCGCGCTTTTCGCCCGACGGCAAACGCTTGATCTGGACATCGAAAGCGACTGATCCGACGCAAATCTGGATGTGCGATTTCGATTCGGGAAACGGGATGCTCGTCGGAAAACCGCATCAGATCACGAATATCTCAACGGGCGCAGATGGCGGGATCTGGTGCCCGGACGGCAAGAACATCGTGTTCGTGTCGGCGGTTTATCCGGATTGCAAAGAGGACGCGTGCAACAAGCAGCGCGACGAAGAGATGAAGAAGAGCAAAGTGAAAGCGAAAGTCTTTTCGCGATTGTTCTATCGGCATTGGAGCGCGTTCACTGAATTCAAGCGCAGCCATTTGTTTGTGATTTCCGCTGATGCCGTAGCCGCCGGCCTGTGGCCGGCGAAGGAACAATCGCCATCGCAGCAAACGCTCGCCACAGGCGAGCGGCTACAGGCCCGCGATCTCACGCCGGGCGATCACGATGTGCCGCCGTTCTCGTTAGGCGGTCAGGATATGTATGCGATTTCGCCCGACGACCAGGAGGTCGCCTACACCAGCAACATCGATGAAGTCGAAGCGACCAGCACGAACAACGAAATTTTCGTCGTGCCGATGAGCGGCGGCACGCCCAAGAAAATTTCCAACAGTCCCGGCGCCGACACCACGCCGCTCTATTCATCAGACGGAAAATCTCTTGCCTGGCGTTCGCAAGCGCGCGCTGGATTCGAAGCCGATAAATGGCGACTCCTCGTGCAAGATCGACAATCAGGTGAAGTGCGCGACCTGACGCAGAAACTGGATCGCTCCATTGGTAATTTCGTTTGGTGGGGCGATTCCCGCGGCATCTTATTTACGGTCGAGGATCTGGGCAGCGCTTCGATCAGCATGGTTTGGAGCGACGGTACAATGTTCGGTGAGAAACCGAGAGAGAAGAAACAGCGGTTCTTAAAGATTCACGATTCGGAGAACGCGGACGAGCTAGCGTTCGCTCACATCGGTAATGCGATCTTTGTGTACTTTGCTAAGTCGACCGTAAAATCGCCTGCAGAAATCTGGCGGCTGAATCTCGGGTACGATGATCTCGCGATCACTGGTGTTCCAGAGGTTCCGGAACCCGTCACGCACATGAACGACGCGCTCCTGTCGCAGATCGACATGCAGCCGTTGGAATCGTTCACGTTTAAAGGCGCAAATGACGAAGAAGTGCAGGGTTTCATGGTTAAGCCGCCGGGATTCGATCCGAAAAAAAAGTACCCTCTAAAATTTTTGATCCATGGCGGGCCGCAAGGTGCGTGGGGAAATTCGTGGACGTATCGCTGGAACGCGGAGTTGTTTGCGGCGAGCGGAAATTACGTCGTGGTGATGATCAATTTCCACGGGTCAACCGGTTACGGGCAGAAGTTTACGGATTCGATCAGTGGCGATTGGGGCGGCAAACCGTATGTCGATCTGATGAAAGGACTCGATTACGTGGAGAAGACTTATCCATTTATCGACAAGAATCGCCAGGCGGCGCTGGGCGCGAGCTACGGCGGTTACATGGCTAATTGGATTCTCGGCCACACGAACCGATTCAAATGCATCGTGTCGCACGATGGGACGTTTAATACGGAGTCCGTGTACGGCACGACCGAAGAACTTTGGTTTCCAGAATGGGAATTCAACGGGCCGCCATGGAAGAACCGCGAACTGTACCGGAAATTTTCACCGCACTTGTTCGCCGACAAATTCAAAACGCCGACGCTGGTGATTCACGGACAGAATGATTATCGCCTCGATGTGAGCGAAGGATTTCAACTCTTCACGACGCTGCAGCGATTGAAGATTCCGTCGAAAATGTTGTATTTCCCCGACGAAGGCCATTGGGTGCTTAAGCCGCAGAATTCGCGGTTGTGGTACAAAACCGTGAACGACTGGGTGGATCAATGGTGCAAGTAATGAGCGCGCTGTAGCGGCGTTTGTATCAAACGCCGAACGACTGAACAGGCGCTTGCCACAAGCGCCTCTACAAATTTGGCCAGCGTGGCTTGTGTCCCTTGACTTTTTGCGCGAGTTGCGCATTAAAACGCTTCGAAAATCTATGGAACGTTCCTTTCGTTATTTATTGCAGGCACTTCTCTCGGCTGGTCTGGTTCTATTCGTCACCGGTTGCGGCGAAGACCCGCGCTTTTCCGGCAACACACAGTATTTGGGCGGCGTTTACGGCGGCCAACAGGGTGGTGGTGGTCCGCCGCGCGACACGGTCTCGTATTGGGACGGCGATCACGCCAGCGGTAGTCCTTCCATTAAGATCAGTCTCGGAGAACAGCGCGCCTATTTTTACAAAGGCGGCGTTCTCGTCGGGGTTTCGCAATTGTCCACCGGCCGCGAGGGACTGAATACTCCCATCGGTAATTATAAAATCATTCAAAAGGACAAGGACCACGTCTCCAGTTTATTCGGAGATTATGTGGACTCGTCGGGAAAGGTGGTCGTCGCCAACATCGACGTAAAAAAGGATCCGAAACCGCCGGGAACGCACTTCCGAGGCACACCGATGCCGTACTTTATGCGCATCGTGTCGGGGACAGGCTTGCACGCCGGTTATTTGCCGGGGTATCCGGCGTCCCATGGCTGCATCCGCATGCCTGAATTTATGGCGGAAGATTTCTTCAGGTCCGTCTCAGTCGGAACCCCGGTCACGATTACGAACTAGCAATAGGGTGGCGTCTGACACAGACGCCCTACAAAGACGCCTGCCTGGCGTGTAAGAAGCCCTATGTTGATCGAAACATCTGGCTTTGTTCGGCGTTGTATCTGGGCTTGCAGAAAATTCCTGCTCACGTCATTCTGATGATCCCGCACGAGTAATATGATCGTAATCACCCAACCCAACGCCACTGAGGAACAGATCCAGCGGATCGTCACGCGCGTTCGCGAATTCGGGCTTGAGGCGCAAATCAGCCGGGGCGCATCACGGGTGATCATCGGCGTCATCGGACCTGAGGCGCTCCTTCGGGAAAAGGCCATCGCCGCGATGCCCGGCGTGGAGGCGATCGTGCCGGTGCTGAAGCCGTACAAACTTGCGGCGCGCGATTCACGCGGCGCTTCCTCCGTGCCTATTGGAGATGTTCGGCTAGGCGAACACGAGGATGTGGTTCTCATTTGCGGGCCGTGCTCGGTCGAAAGCAAAGAGCAGATTTTGTCCATCGCGACGATCGTCAAAGAATCGGGAGCGAGAATTTTGCGTGGCGGCGCATTCAAACCGCGCACGTCACCGTACAGTTTTCAGGGATTACGTGAGGAGGGACTTCGTTTTCTTGCCGAAGCGCGCGCGAAAACGGGCCTGCCGGTGGTGACCGAAGTCATGGACCCGCGCGATCTCCCGATGATCGAAAAATATGCGGATTGCCTTCAGGTCGGTACACGCAACATGCACAATTTTTCGCTGTTGAAAGAGGTAGGTCGTAGCAGGCTTCCTGTGCTACTGAAACGCGGATTTAGCGCCACGATTTATGATTTGATCATGAGCGCGGAATACATCCTGAACGAGGGCAACCCAAACGTGGTCCTGTGCGAGCGCGGCATTCGCACGTTTGATAACGCTGCCCGTTACACGCTCGATCTGAGCGCGGTTCCAATTTTGAAATCGAAAACGCATTTGCCGGTGATCGTCGATCCAACGCACGCGCTCGGTCTCCGCGAGTTCGTGCCGCAGATGTCTTTCGCCGCCGTTGCCGCTGGCGCGGACGCGCTGATGATCGAAGTGCACGATTCTCCGGAGCAGGCCAAGAGCGACGGAAACCAGGCGCTCACGCCGGAAATTTTCGCGGGGCTCGTCCCCCGTCTGCGCGCAGTGGCCGCAGCGATCGGCCGAACGCTGTAGGCGCTTCGCTACGCGAAGCGTGGACTTTTACAAGTCATACACGGGTGCGTCTTACAGAGACGCGGCTACAATTCTGCTTGATTTGGCGTAAAGTTTGCGGTGGAAAAATCAGCGGAACTTTTGGAGCGCGTCGCTGCGACCGAACCAATGGCGCGCAAGCTTGATGCGATACAACGGGCTGCATGGCCCGTGCGATTTTCCCACGTAATCCAGCCCGCGCAGCCGTTCCTGGCGGCCGTGCTCGCAAATGCCTGTCACGGCCGGCGGCTCGATAAACGGCAGGCTGCTGATTTCACAATTTGGGTCCTCTGCCCCAGCGTTCATTCCCAGGAAGTGTTCTACGAAAGCTTGCTCAACTGGCAGCCAGATGCGCTCTTCCTGCCAGAAGCAGAGCTGACGGGGATCGAAAATGTCTTACCCGATCCGGAAATCACAGCGGAACGGCTGGCATTGTTTTTGCAAATCGAGCGCGACACCGGCCCACGCATCATCGTGGCGACACGCGCAGGTCTCGATCAGGCTGCGCCGAAACGCGGAAGCCTTGAATCTGCGGTTGTTCAACTGCGGCGCGGAGTGACGACGAAGATGGAAGAGTTTCTCGAACAACTCGCGGCCAACGGTTATGAACGCTTCTTACAAGTCACCACTCGTGGACAGTTCGCTGTCCGCGGCGGGATTGTCGATCTTTATTCGTGGCATGCGCCGTTGCCGTTTCGATTGGAATTTTTCGGCGACCAAATCGAATCGCTGCGCGAGTTCGATATCGACACGCAAACGTCGGTGCGTGATTTGCGCTCAATCGATATTCTGCTCAATCAAGGAGCGGCGGACCAGAGCGAATCCGTTCGCGATTATGTCCACAAGAAGGCTCTGGTCATCGACATCGAGCCTGTCGAGGAATCGCGTGTTCTGGGGAGCGCGGGCGCCTCGCCCGCACTGACACGCGCCTCGCGGGCCAGCGGGAAGGTTTTTGGCGAGGCGCCAAAAACAGCGGGCGAGGGCGCCCGCGCTCCCCAAATAATTTCAAACGCGCACGTCCAAATCAGCGAAGGATGGATTGAGACTGGTCCTGAAGATTTCAGTGGCGCATTTCAGGATTGCGAAATTGGAGAGTTTGGCGCCGGCGACCTCGTGCTCGCCGAGGCCAAACGCGCGCAGTTCGTCGAGCGTTTGAAAGAATGGCGCGCGAACAACTCGAGGATCGTGATTTATTTTCAGACTGAAGGCGAGATCGAGAGGTTTCGCGAAATCATGGCAGGCACCGTCGAGGGAGTCGATTTCGTCGAGGGCACGCTTGGGCGCGGATTTTGTTTTCCGGGGGCTAATCTGGTCGTTCTCTCGGCTGCGGAGTTGTTCGGACGATTCGCAGTCCACCCTCGAAGACTTTTGAGGCTGCGTCGTGCCGAACGTCACCGCGCCCAAATCGATTTCAGCGAACTCGCCGAAGGCGATTTGGTCGTCCATCTCGAGCACGGCATCGGACGCTTCCTGGGTTTGGAAAAATTTCCTGTAGGGCAGGCGCACCGGCTGCCTGACACCGGTGAGGCATCCATTGCAAGCGGAGCGCTTGCCCTACAACAGCAGGCGCAACCGCAGGAGGTATTGGTCCTCGAGTTCGCCGATGAAGCGAAGCTATATGTGCCCCTCGAGCAAGCTTATCTCGTTTCACGCTACGTCGGAGCAGGAAAAAAATCGCCGCCGCTCAGTTCGCTCGGCGATGGCAAATGGGCCCGCGCAAAAATCAAAGCCGCGGCATCCATTTTCGATTATGCGGGCAAAATGCTCGCGATCCAGGCGGAGCGACAAATGCAGCCCGGCTACGCGTTTACGCCGGACACGAAATGGCAGGCCGAATTTGAACGTTCATTCCCGTTCCGCGAAACACCGGACCAAATGAAGGCGATTATCGACACGAAGATCGACATGGAACGGCCACGGCCGATGGATCGCCTGATCTGTGGCGACGTTGGTTTCGGCAAAACAGAAGTCGCAGTGCGCGCCGCGTTCAAGACAGTCATGGACGGGAAGCAAGTGGCCGTGCTCGCGCCAACTACCGTTCTCGCTCAACAACATTTCGAAGTGTTCCGGCAACGCATGCTTGAGTACCCGGTGCGGATCGAAATGCTCAGCCGCTTTCGTTCGCAATCCGAACAGAAAAAAGTGCTGCAATTGCTGCGCGAAGGCGGTGGCGATATCGTCATCGGCACACACCGGCTCATCTCCGGCGACGTCGTCTTCAAGGACCTCGGTCTGGTTGTCATCGACGAGGAACAGCGATTCGGCGTTCTGCACAAGGAGAAATTCAAAGAACTCTTCAAGCTCGTCGATGTGCTGACACTTTCCGCCACGCCGATTCCACGCACGCTATACCTTTCACTGGTGGGCGTGAAAGACATGTCCACGATCGAGACTCCCCCGCCCAATCGTTTGCCGGTCGAAACGGTCGTGTCGGCATACGATGAGCGGATCATTCGCACCGCGATTGACCGTGAACTGGAACGGCAGGGCCAGGTGTTCTTTCTGCATAACCGCATCGCGAGCATCGAGCGGGTGCGCGAACGGATCGTGCATCTTTGTCCGCAGGCCAGAGTCGAAATCGGCCACGGCCAGATGGACGCCGACGAACTGGAAGCTGTGATGGCGCGATTTATCGCCGGGAAAACAGATGTGCTCGTTTGCACCACGATCATCGAAAGCGGTCTCGATATTCCGAATGCAAACACGATCATCATCGACCGCGCGGATCAATTTGGCCTCGCGGACTTGTATCAATTGCGCGGGCGCGTCGGTCGGGCCGAGCACAAGGCGTATGCCTATCTGCTTCTGCCGCGCGAAATGATGACAGTGGGTGCCGCGCGCAAACGGATCAGCGCGATCAAGCAATACAGCTCGTTAGGCGCTGGTTTTCGCATCGCCATGCGGGATCTGGAGATTCGCGGCGCGGGCAGCATTCTGGGCACCGCGCAGAGCGGTCACATCATGGCGGTGGGTTTCGATTTGTATTGTCAGTTGCTCAAGCAGGCCGTCGCGCAATTGAAAGGACAAAAACCACGGCTGCGGCTGGATGTGGACGTGCGCCTTGATTTTGTGGTGACAAACGAAGCAGAGTTTATACAGCCAAATGTAGCGCGAGCCCCTGGCTTGCGTGCCCGGGACGCAAGCGAGACGCATGCGCTACCTTGCATTCCAGCGTTCATTCCGGTCGCCTACGTGAGCGATCCTGCCATGCGCATACGATCGTACCGCGAGATTGCGGAGATCACGTCGCGAGAGCAACTTGAGCGACTGCGCCGCCATTGGCGCGATCGTTTCGGAGCGTTTCCGCCTGCCGTTGACAATTTGTTTGCGCTGGTCGAGATCAAACTTGCCGCGGCAGAATCAGGGGTGAGCCGTGTGGAAGTGCGTGAGCGCAAAGTGATGTTGACGCGGCACGGGGATTTTATACTTGTCGCGGGCAAATTCCCCCGTTTAGTTGGATCGAAAATCGATCAACACCTCCCGGAAGTTGTCGAACTGATCAAGAAATTATGAGTAATTTCATGCGTCCGCTTGTAACCGTTTTGCTGGCAGTCGGTGCACTTGCTCAAGTCCCGATCTGTAAAGTCGCGTCAGCCGAGGGAGAGCCCCAAGTTGTCGACGGCATTGCTGCGGTCGTAAATGGCGAGGTCATTACGTACTCGCAAGTGCGCGCATTGTCTGCGCCACAGGAACGCCTGCTCCGCCAGCAGTACACCGGGCAGGATCTTGAGAAAAAATTGACGGAACTGCGCCAACTCGCAGTAAGAGATCTGATCGATCGGCGGCTCGTCATTCAGGCATTCAAGAAAGAAAGCTACGAAATCCCTGATCACCTCGTGGATCAGCGAATACATCAGATCATCCGGGAAGCGTTTGGTGGCGACCGCAACACGTTTGTCAAAACGCTCGAAGCGCAGAACTACACCTTGGGCGAGTTCAAACAAAAGGAGATGGAAAAAATCATTGTGGGAGCGATGCGCAGCAAGAACGTAAAGACGAACTCCATTATTTCGCCCACAAAGATCGACGAGTACTACAGGAAACATCGCGATGAATTTACGTCCAAGGAGCAGATTAAATTGCGAATGATCATGGTTTCCGGCCATAAAGATACCGCGAGCGCGCCCGCGCAAAAAGAACTCGCCGAAGAAGTGCTCGGCAAACTCGCCAGTGGCGCAGAGTTTGAGCAGATGGCGCAGGTGTATTCCGAGGACAGCACGAAGGACAACGGCGGGGACTGGGGATGGATCGAGCGCAAAACTCTGGCGGAGCCGCTGGAAAAGTTCGCCTTCAACATGCCGGTCGGCAGAATCAGCAACATCATCGATTACGCCGGTAATTATTACATCCTGAAGGTTGAGGATAAACACGGCGGCAGCACGAAATCTCTCAACGAAGTGCGCGCCGATATCGAGAAGAAACTGGTGCAGGAAGAAGCCCAGCAAATTCAGGAGCGCTGGATCGCCAGCTTGCGGCAGAAAGCTTACATCAAGACGTTCTAACGTCCGCTCTTCTTCTTCCTCTGCCGCTTAGTCTTGGTCATCTTCTTTTGGTCCAATCCTGTTCGTGCCGAGTGAACAATTTCGATTACGATCACGAGCATGAGCACGAGCAGGACGAAGCCGCGCATCGGCATCACACCTGGCGATTGTGCCGGGATCGGACCGGAGATTGTCGAGCGCGCTCTGAAATCGGGGCGCGTTCCCGGTTCGACTGAATACGTGGTTCTCGGCCGGGAGCCAAATTGTAAGCCTGGCCAACCGACACCGGAAACTGCGAGCGTCGCCGCAGCTGCGCTCGAGGAAGCTGTGACACTCGCCCGCCGCGGTGAGCTCGATGCCATTGTGACTGGGCCGGTTCACAAGGCCCGAATGTATGAAATTGGCTTCAGGTTCCCGGGACAAACGGAATTTTTCGCGGAGCGCTGCGGCGTAAAAAATTTCGCGATGTGTTTGACAGGCGGAAAACTCACCGTTGCGCTCGTCACGGCGCACATTCCCTTGCGCAAAGTCCCGCGCGCGCTCAAGCAGTCAGAGATAGTGCGCGTCGGCCTGCTACTGGCGGAGTTCTTGTCATGCCGTAGCTCCGCGAAGGCAGATCGAGCGAGTCCTGCTATCCGCGCGCCCCGCGTCGCCGTTGCCGGGCTCAATCCTCACGCCGGCGAATCCGGCAAACTCGGCGTCGAAGAAATTGAAATCATCGGCCCGGCAGTCGCGGAGCTGCAATCGAGAATCGAGAATCGAGAATCGAGAATCGTTGGTCCGGTTTCGCCCGACACCGTTTTCAACCGCGCGATTGAAGGCGAATTCGACGCGGTACTTTGCATGTACCACGACCAGGGATTGATCCCATTGAAGCTGCACGCGTTCCACAGTGGCGTGAACGTAACGCTCGGTCTGCCGTTTCCCCGGACCAGTCCCGACCACGGCACCGCATTTGAGATCGCCGGCAAAGAAATTGCGCGTCCCGACAGCATGATCGCCGCGATTAATCTCGCGGTGGAATTGGCAGCGAAGTCATCCTGAGCGAAGTGGAAGGATCCCGCGAAACTACCGGAAGCTTTCGCCACGGGGTTCCTCGACTTCATCCCTGCTCTTGCTCTTACTCATGCTCATGCTCGATTGCATCAGACTCGATTAGGAGCACGAGCATGAGCACGAGCAGGATCACAAAGTACGCGTCCGTTTTTAACATTGGGCTCCAGAACACGTTCGTATATCGCTGGAATTATTTTCTCCGCGCGCTCTTCGGGCTGATACCGCTCGCCGGAACGGTGTTCCTCTGGGCGGCCGTGTTCAAGGAGCGCGGCGGCGGACTGCACGGTTACGATTACGGCTCGATGATTTATTATTATTTGCTCACGATTCTGGTCAGCAACCTGGTCGTCCCGACAGAGGACGAATTCCAAATAGCCGCTGACATTCGTGAAGGCCAGATCAACGCGCTGCTCACCAAGCCGATGAGTTATCTCGCGTACCGTACCAGCATTTTTTTGAGTGGCCGGCTCGTTTACAGCTTCGTCACTCTGCCGCCAATCGCGGTGATCTTCATTTATTTCCGCGAGTACGTCGTGCTGCCAAACGATCCGCTGGTGTACGTGTTAGCGGCGATCTCGACCGTGATGGCCGCGTTCATTCAATTCTTCATCACCTACAGTCTGGCGATGTTTGCGTTCTGGATTTTGGAAATCTCCACCATCGTGTTCATCGTGTATTCGTTCGAATATTTCCTCGGCGGTCAGATGTTTCCGATCGACATCATGCCCGCCGCCGTCCAGGCGGTGATGAAATGGCTGCCGTTTTATTACGAGCTGTTTTGTCCGGTGGCGATCTTTCTCGGCCGACTACAAGGCGCCGAACTCGTCCAGGCACTGGCGATCCAAAGCGGCTGGCTCCTGCTCACGTGGATGTGGGCGCGCTTCATGTGGCAACGCGGGCTCGGGCATTACCAGGCCGTCGGCGGGTAGGCGCCGAGAACTTTTTCGATTTTCGGATTGTTGCATCACTGCTTCGCATCTTTCGGCGCGAGCGAGGCGACGATTTGCTCGAAGCGCGGATCGCCGCGGAGCGGATCCCAGAACGGGAACAGTTTCAAGGCACCGTAGCTCAGCATGAGTGATGCGTTGGGAGCACGCAGTCCAGCTTCCAGTTGCTGCAAGGCGAGCTCCTTGTCGCCCACCCAGGCTGCTGTGATGGCGAAATATTGGATCATGCGGCTGCCGTTGGTGACATCTTTTTCCACCGGGGTGAGCGCGATCGCCCGACTGCCTTCGTCCAACGCGAGGTCTTTACGCCCAAGAGCAGCATCGATTAAACCGAGGACGCAGAGCGCAGGCCGTAGTCCGGCTGCGCCTGCACGATCTTTTCCTGCTGTGCGCGAGCCGCTTCAAACGCAGTGCGCGCTTTTGCCTCATCTTTGGTCATGCGCGCCAGCAGACCTTCACCAAAGCTGCGGCTCAGAATAATCGCGCTTTCGCCCCAGCATGGCTTGTCGCCCACCGCGACGAGTGCTCGCTCGGCCGCAGCCGGATCGCGTTCGGCCAGAGCGCAAAAGAACCAGATGTCCGCGGCGGTGGCAATGGCGCCCGGTCCTTGCGCGAGGATTGCATCAATTGTCCGGCGCAGCGGCCGGGTGTCCCCTTTCCAGCAGACGTAATATAGTCCACGATTGGCCCGCGTTTCGACGTTGTCGGGCACGATCGCTAACGCCCGATCCAGGGCAGCGATCGCCTCGGCGTAGCGCCCCAAATATTGGTAACTGATCGCGATCTGTTGCAGAGTATTAAAGTTGCGCGGGTCCAGCTCCACCGCGCGCTGCAGGTTCTGCAGACCTTCCTCCTGCTGGCCGCGCCGCCGCAGAATGTAGCCGGTGAGTTCGAAGAGACGCGGATCATTGGGTAACGCTCGCCGCGCGATCTCCAATTCGGCGAGGGCACCGGCATAGTCGCGCAGCCCGTAGTAGAGATATTGTGCGCGCGCCAAATGCGTTTCGGCAGCATCCGGCCGCAGTCGTGCCGCGGCTTGTAGAGCAGCTTCAGCCAGCGCAAGCCGGGCGGCAGTGTGATCATACCCGAATACTGCATAAAGGAATTCGTGCGTAAGGGCGAGCTGGCAGTAAGCGTCGAAAAACGAGGGATCGCGCTTGACCGCTTCATCCAGAAGTTCAATTGCCTTTCGCAGGTCTGGCTCGCCCGTCGCGCTGAAATTTGCCGTGAGGAGAAGTGACTTCGCCCGGCTGTAAAGGTCGAAAGCCGCCAGGTCAGTAGTGGGCGGCTGCTCGATCGCCTTCTTCTCGTTAGGCGAGAGCTTCGCCTGCAACTGCTCGGCAATCGCTTTTGCGATTTCGCTTTGGATGGCGAACACATCGGCCAGATCGCGATCGTAGGTTTGCGCCCACAGATGCGCGTCGTTGCGGGCATCGACTAACTGCGCATTTACCCGCACTTTGTTGGCGGCTCGTTGCACACTGCCTTCGATGACATGTGCCACGCCGAGCTGCTGGCCGATTTCGCGAAGATTGCGCGCGACGCCGGTTTTGTACTGCATGACGCTCGTGCGGCTGATCACTTTAAGCTCCGCGATCTGCGCGAGGTTCGTCAGGATTTGGTCCTGCACGCCCTCGGTGAAGAAGGCGTTCGATTTTTCTTCGCTCAGATTTTCAAACGGCAGCACAGCGATACTTTTTTCCACGGCAGTGGCGAGCGAAAGAGCCGGCCCTTTGCGCAAAAAAGAGAGAACCCCAGCGGCGAGCGCGGCCACCACCAGCAGCCCGATCGCCACTGCCGCCCAACGCACACGGGCGTGACGTTTCTTAACCGCCTGCAGCTTGCTCGGTAGGTTCGGATTGCCAACCTCATCGGAGTAAAGGTTGGTCACGCTCACCCGCACACCGTGTTTCACCTCGACGGTGCCGATGTCGTGCAGAAATGGTCGCCATCGTTCATATTCCGCCAGGTCCTCGGCCACATGATGGGACAGAAGAATGTGACCGGCGTCGCCACAATCCATCACTCGTTGAGCCACGTTGATGCCCGCGCCGGCCACGTTGGTCCGTTCGTTCACGTCCACCACACCACTGATGGGCCCGCTGTGAATGCCCATCCGGACTTGCAGGCGCTGATTGTCCTTCAAAGCGCGGCTGATCTCAAAGGCACACTGCGCCGGTTCCTCGGGGCTCTTGTAGAACACCAGCGCCATGCCATCGCCGGTGGGAATCTTTAAAATCCGGTTTGCTGCTTCAGCTTTTTGAAATCGCTCGGACAGATGAACAATCTCGTTGAGTTCCTTAATGCTGGCGTGTTGCTCGTTAACGGAGAGCTTCGAGTAACCGACAATGTCGATGAAGAGAACGTGCGCGATTTCCAGCTCGATATCTTGTTTTACCTCGGAGGGCATATCAGTGCTCAAATGGGGCTGGCAAACCGTATGATTCCGACTCCACCGCCGATGTCGAGAGCAAAGGGTAGCGCACGCGTCTCGCGTGATGGTTGGAAAGCCTGGCCGTTGCTTCGCATCCGTTGCAGCGGCGTCGCGCCGAAACAATCTTTTCGCTCAGTCGCATTACCCATAAATGTTAAGAGTTCACAGAGGAAGTCCGCGATCGCGAGGACGCGCTCGCCAACACGCGAGACGCGTGCGCTACCCGAAAATTTCGCTACCCTCAAGCCCATGGCGCGTCTTCACGAATATCAAGGTAAAGCCATTCTCGCTGCGAATGGGTTTGAAATCCCGCGCGGGCGCGCCGCTTTAAACGGGGACGAAGCTGTCGAAGCAGCGAAGGAATTGGGCAACGAAGTTGTGGTGAAGATTCAAGCCTGGACGACAGGACGCGCAGGGATTGGCGGGGTCGCCTTCGCCAAAAAACCCGAAGAGGTGCGCGCGCATACTAAGCGAATGTTGGCGATGAAAGTGGGACAGTTTCCGGTAGAAGCTGTGCTGGTGGAGGAAAAGATCGACATCGACCGCGAGTTTTTTCTTTCGTTCGCGATCGATGACGCCGCCCGCGCGCCGATGATCATTTTCGCCGCCGGCGGTGGCTCCGGAATCGAAGAACGCGCCGCTGCAACTCGAAGAATTCCGTGCGATGTGAATCGCGGACCATTGGATTCAGCAGTCGATGAAGCCGTGGCGTCGTGCGGACTCTCAGCGAACAATGCGAAGCAACTGAATGAGTCGATCCGGAAATTGTTCGCCGCCGCGCGCAGCGTCGAAGCGCGTTCGCTGGAGATTAATCCGCTGGTGCTGACCAAAAGCGGCGAGTTCGTCGCGGCCGATTGCCGCATCACGATTGATGATTACGCCGTTGGGCGGCATCCCAAGCTTGGGATCGAAATTGCTCGTGAGTTCGATCATCCGCCGACCGCCCTCGAGCGCATCGCTTATGCGGTGGAAAAAAACGATCATCGCGGCACATTTTATTTCGCACAGTTGGCAACGGCGGCAGCGAAAGGATCGAAGGGACTAGTAGGATTTCACGGCGCAGGCGGCGGCGGCTCAATGATGTCGATGGATGCCATCGTGAATGCCGGGTTCACGATCGCAAACTTCACGGATACGAGCGGCAATCCATCTGCATCAAAGGTGTATCGCGCGGCGCGAATCATTCTGGCCCAACCCGATCTGGTGGGTTATTTCGGTTCCGGATCCGGCGTTGCGAGCCAGGAACAATTGTGGTCCGCGTACGGTCTGGCGAAGGCGTTTTGGGAACTCGATCTTGACATTCCCGCAGTGATTCGTCTGGGCGGCAACACTGAAGATCGAGCCGTGGAGATCTTGCATCGCATGTCGAAGCTCTTGCGTGCGCCAGTGGAAGGCTATCGTAAAACCGACACGCCAGCGTTCATCGCCGCGCGTTTTGCAGAATTGGTCGCCAGCGACGGTAAAAAACGGAGACCGCGCACGCCGCGAGTACCAAAATTTGTCAAGGATCCATCCTCCACAAAGCTCGAGGTAAAAAATGGACGTGTCTGGATCGACACCGCGCGTTGGCCGGAGATCCGCGCCGTAGTCGAAACGCATTCGGCCGGACTAATCATCGATCGCGAAGGGGCGCCCGTAGCGGCATTGCCCAATGAAGAGTTCGCTACCAAAGATTCCGAGCTGCTCGCCTGCGACGTCGAATGCCGACTCGCTGGCATCGAAGGCTTTTACCTGGAGCTTGAGATTCCGGGATTAGATGAACTGATCGGAGGCGGTTGCTAATGGCAATTTTGATCGACGAGAAAAAGCGCGTGCTGGTGCAGGGAATCACTGGACGCGAAGGCCGTGCGCGCACGCGGTTAATGCGCGAGTACGGGACGAACGTGGTCGGAGGAGTCACTCCAGGCAAAGGCGGACAGAGCGTGCTTGGCGCGCCAGTATTCAACACGCCGCAGGAAGCGGTGAATTCGTTAGGCAATATCGATGTCTCGGTCGTGTTTGTGCCTGCGGCCGGTGTTAAAGACGCTGCTATCTCGGCGATTGAAGCAGGGATCAAACTCGCGGTGCTTGTGCCCGATCGCGTGCCGGTGTGGGACGCGATGGAAATCGCCGCGGTGGCGAAAGCGAACGGCGCAATGTTCCTCGGACCGAACACGCTGGGGGCGTTGAGTCCCGGCAAGGCGGTCGTGGGCATGATCGGTGGTCGCGCAGAAAGCGCGCGTCAATGGTTTAAGCCCGGCGTTCCGAGGGGCGTCGGCGTGATCAGTCGTTCAGGTGGGATGGCGTCGAGCACTGGCTATTATCTCGGGCAAGCAGGCGTTCGCATTTCAAGCATCGTGCACATTGGCGGCGACGCCGTTATTGGAATTCGTCTGCCCGATGCGGCGCTGATGTTCGAAGCCGATCCGCTGACCGAAGCTATCGTGATTTTCGGCGAAATCGGTTCATCACAGGAGGAGGAATTGTCGCAGCTGATCGCCGATCGGAAAATCACGAAGCCCGTGATCGCTTACATTGGTGGCAAAGCGGCGCGCGAAGGCACGCGTTTCAGTCATGCGGGTGCTATCATCGAAGGCGGTCGCGGCACGCATGCCGGCAAAGTGAAAGCGCTCCGCGCAGCAGGCGCGACCGTGGTTGATGCTTTTGGCGAATTGCCGGGTGCGGTCGTGACGATTCTGGAGCAAATCAAAGGACAAAGTCTCATGAGTGAAGCCGACAAAAACGCCGTGTGGCACAGCGGAATTACGCGAATCCAGCCTAACAAAGTCGCGGTGCGCGGCTACGACATCGCGGAACTGATGGGACGCGTCTCCTTTGGCGCAGCGGTCTATTTAATCTTAAACGGGGAATTGCCATCGCCGGCCATCGCGCGTTTGATGGACGCAATTTTAGTCTCATCGATTGATCACGGCGCGACGCCTCCCAGCGCATTGAGTGCGCGCACCGTTGCGTCTACTGGCGCGACACTAAGCGCGTCCGTCGCCGCCGGTATCATGTCGATCAACCGACATCACGGCGGCGCAATTGAAGATTGTGCACGGCAACTCAAAGCAATCGCCGATCGCGCGGGGCGCGACTCCATTTCCTTAGAGGAGGCAGCGACCCGTACGCTTCGCTCGATGAGCGAAGCAGGTGAACGCATGTCCGGGTTTGGTCATCGCGTGCACACCAAAGATCCGCGCACTGCGCGTTTGTTCGAACTTGCGCGCGAGGCGGGCGTGGACGGCGTGCACATGCAAGCGGCGCGCGCAGTTGAGAAAGCCTTCGCCGACGCAAAGAAATCGCTCCCCATCAATGTCGACGGCGCGATCGGCGCCATTCTCGCCGACCTGGGAATGAATCCCGCGGTGTTCAACGGGATATTCATGATCGCGCGCACACCCGGACTCATCGCGCACGTCATCGAAGAACAATCTCGCGAGCGTCCGATGCGCCGAATCGATCCAATCAATCAGGGCTACGACGGGCCGCCGACGAGAACTCTGTAAAATTTACTCGTCATACGATTTTTTTACCCCAGCATACGAAACTAAAGCGTTGATTTGTTAGGCCTTTAACGCAAGAATCGAAATACTCCAATGAAACCCCACCATGAAAACGAAATCCACTTCACAATCCGCATTCTTTAACCTCCGCGTCTCAACTGCTTTAGTTTTTTGCCTAGCCGGCGTTCTCGTCGCGCTAGTTGGCTTTGGCGCGTTCTCCGCGCACGCGCAGCAAAAGCAGAGATTTATTACTTATTCCACCGACCCGCTCGTTCCGGCCGGATTTGACTGTTCGCGCGTTCGCGAGCTGGGCATCGACAAGCAAGAGAACTTGCGCGCCGGCGCAATTATGATTGCCTGCGGCGAGGCACAAGGAGGGGCACCTTCCGCTGTCGCGACCTTGTTGCAGGCGATCAAAGAAGCGATGGCTCCCTTGGCGTATGGCGCCGGGGACGTTGACCTGGTCACGGGCGCGGAAACCTATCCCAACGTGACCCAGTCGGAGACCTTTACTGCTTCCAACCCAGATAATCCAAATCAGATCGTCGTCGCCTACAACGACTCGCGTGGCCGCAACGCGATCCCCATCAACATCTCCGGTGCTTCGGTTTCCACCGACGGCGGCACCACCTTCACTCGCCTGACCACCGGCAGTGGTCAAAGTCCCTTCTCAAATACCGTGGGCGACCCCGTTATTCTATACAATCGCCCAACGGGCACCTGGTTCACAGTCTGGCTCGACGGGGGCTGCGGCAGCCAGGGCCTCGGCGGATACAAGTCCACCACTCCTTGGAACGCGAATAGCTGGATCCATTACTGTATTCACAACAACAACAACGACGACCGCGAGTCAGGCTGGGCCGATAACAACCCAGGCTCTTCTTTCTACGGCCGAATGTACGTGTCCTGGAACGACTTCAATGTCGCCGGGGGTGCGATCTTCGTCCGCTACTCTACTGACAACGGGCTCACTTGGACGAACGCGCGACAAGTGACCACCACTTTCTACCGCAACGTCCAGATCACGGGCGATCTCGCTACTGGCGCTGTGTACATTGCCGCTATGGACGAGATGGGCGGTGGCCTCGGCAATCGTGCCAACCGCATGTACAGGTCCACTGACGGCGGCAACACTTGGGCCCTCACCTACACGGGGCCTACGTTCGCAGGGCCCGGCCGAGGCGCTTCGGGCTATTTCGCAACGATGTACAACAACCCTGCTTACTGGCGACACATGGGTTGGGGTGAGCCTGCCGCGCTAAACGGCGTGGTTCACTACGTTTATGCTGCTCGCAACACCGGCAACGGCGACGCGGGCAACGTTTTCTATATCCGCTCTACCAATGGCGGCGTGACCTTCAGTGCCCCCTTCATGCTCAACAGCAATACCGACGCCACCAAGGCCCAGTGGCAACCTAACCTCTCGGTCGCCACGAGTGGCAGCCTCTTGGCCGTCTGGTATGATGAGAGAGAAAGGACAGCCGCAAGTTGCCAGCCCTCCAGCCCCAGCACGCCCTGTTACAGGATGTGGGCGCGCAGGTCCACCGATAACGGGGCGACTTGGCTGACTGACCAGGCGTTCTCAGACGTTATTAGCCCGCTGCCGCTGCAACCCGACCCTGGCATTCAGGCCACATATGCGGGTGATTACGACTATGCCAGCTCCTCGCCCAACCTACACCTGCATGCATGGGTCGATGGGCGCGTCAGCATCCTCGGCAATTCTCAGCAGGATGCCTTCCACGACAGGCAATCGACGGCTGCAGCAACACCAACCCCGACCGCCACAGCCACACCTACGGCAACTGCAACAGCTACACCTACTGCAACTGCAACGGCGACGCCTACGCCTACTGCAACAGCGACATCTACAGCAACGCCTACCGCTACACCCACACAGTGTGTTGTGCCTAATTTTATTGGAACACGAATTCGGGATGCGATTCAGACTTGGATAGCTGCCGGATTTAATAGCAATAACATCACGACCATCGGCAAACCCGGTCAGCGAATCAATTCGCAAGGCCTACCGGCTGGATTCGTTGGCAACTGCGGAACAACAACAATCACAGTTAGCCATTAAAATTATGGCTAGAAATTACAGGGGCGACACGTAGTGAACCCCTCCTGGTCCGGGGCGACTTCGAGCAATGTCGACATTTACCGCAACAATGCGTTGCTCGTGAATACACAGAACGACGGTGTCTACACCGATAAAATGAATGGCGCTGGGCATGGCACCTTCACGTATAGAGTTTGCCAAACAGGCACTCAAACGTGTTCAAATAACGCGACGGTGAACTTCTAACTCGCATGCGTGAAATGCCTGAAAGTTGGCGCACGCGCAGGTTAACATTACCTAGGAACACCGGAGCGACTTCGAGCACCGTTGACATTTACCGCAACGGAATGCGCATTGTCACCGTCACGAACAATGGAGCCTACACCGATTCCACCCGGCGGGCATGGCCATGCCACGTACACCTATAAAGTGTGCAATGCAGGCACCCAAACCTGTTCTAACCAAGTGACGGTGAGGTTTAAAGCGCCATTGTAACGCCGCCTTTCCTGCCTGCTGGTCCGTGCAGCAACTTCGGCCGGTGTGCCCTAGCGGGCCATTCTGCCCAGTGCGCTGAGGACAGCGCACACTACAGCGACCGCACTGCGTTTCGCGTGGCGCCGCTTTTGGAGCGTACGCGCCCTCAGCTCGACTTGGGGCAACGCGAATACGTGAAAGCGATGCCAACATGGGTCGCACCTCCACCACTCCGGCTCCTGGCTAGCGGAAACAGTCTTCGCCACGCTCATCCCAACAGCGCTCAGCATAATCCGTAATCAGATTAAAAATTCCAAAAGAAGTCTTGACACGGTTTGAGCAGTTCACCTAGGATTCAGGGTCTCATCTCGGGTTCACCGGAGAGGGAAACAACTCCACTTCATTCATGAAAAAGAAATCCACTTCAAAATCTGCCTTCTTTAATCTTCGCATTTTAACTGCTTCTGCGTTTTGCCTGCTCGGCATCGCTGTGGCGCTGTTCGCCCAGGGAAATCGCACAAAGCCCGGCCAACAAAACAACCGGTCCAACCGCACGCAGGACGCCCCCGGTACACAGACTCCGGAGGTGACACGAATGGTCGGTCCGGTCCTTCTGACCCAGAACTTGCGAGATCTTCCTTATGTCCCGCAGGAGGAGGAGGTCGACGAGCAAGTGCTCACGCGGTATCCGCACGGAACACGGCATACGGCGCAACCAGATAACTCCATTTCGGGCTTCAAGTACGTCCAGCAGTTGCTCAAAAATATGTGGCGCCCCACGGGAACGATGCCGCCTCCGATACTGACCTTTGAAGGCGGTGCTGCAGCCCAGTTCTGTGCTTGTGCGCCACCAGACACCGATGGCGATGTCGGCCCGAATCATTACGTCGAAGCGATCAACGTGGCATTCGCGGTTTATAACAAAACTGGCACCATGCTGGCGGGCCCGATCACGTACAACTCATTCTTTGCCCCGTTGGTCGGCACACCGTGCCAAAACCAAAACCGCGGCGACCCTTTTGTTTTGTACGATCACGTCGCCGATCGGTGGGTGATCACCGACTTTGCTTTTGCCTCGTTTCCGGGCACCAACTTTTATGAATGCATCGGGGTATCTCAGAGCCCGGATCCTGTTGCGGGCCCCTGGGCTCTCTATGCCCTGCCAGTGGATGCGGCGAACCTGGACGATTACCCGAAGATGGCGCTGTGGAACAATCCGCAGCCCGGCGGCGCCTATCATATTACGTTTAACCTCTTCCTCAATTTCACGACCTTCACCGGGGTGAAAGCCTTTGCGCTCGATCGCGCGTCGATGCTGAGCGCCGGGCCTGCCAACGCAATTAGCTTTTTAATTCCTCCAGCCGGCTTGGGTGATTCCTACAGCCTGGTCCCGGCGAACTTTCGCACTGGCACTCCGCCGCCAGCGGGCCGGGATGAATTTCTCCTCGCCGTGGACAGCCCGGCCAGCAACCCCACGACTTTGACCACGGTCAAGGGCTGGTTGTACCACGTTGATTTTGTCACTCCGGCAAATTCAACACTCGGCATCGGGGCCAATCATACCCCGAATGCCCTGATCACAGTCGATCCGTTCGTTGAAGCATGGACAAATACCAATGGATTCAGCATCGTGCCCCAGCAGGGAACAACCTCCCTCATCCAAACTCTTGGTGATAAAATCATGACTCCCGTCGTTTACCAAAATATTGGGGGGACGGAATCGTTGTGGGCTGATCAGACCGTAATGGTGAGTTTCCCGGCAGGGCCGAGTGCAATTCGCTGGTATCAATTTAATGTTACAGGTGGCGCCTTTCCCGCGGCCCCCGCGCAACAGCAAACTTTCAGCAATGGCGGTGACGGAATCTGGCGGTTCATGCCCAGCATAGCCGTTGATCAAAGCGGCAACACGGCTATTGGCTATGCAACGTCCAACTCCAGCATGTTCCCAGGCATTCGTTATGCCGGACGTCTGGCCGGCGATCCGCCCAATGACCTCAGTCAGGGGGAAGCCATAATGTTTACCGGCACTGGCAGCCAGACCGGCACCAACGGACGCTGGGGCGATTATAGCATGACTACCATCGACCCCTCCGATGGCATGAGCTTCTGGTCCGTGGGCGAATACTACGCCACAACCAGTGCTTTCAACTGGCGCACGCGTATCGGTAAGTTCAACTTCCAAGGTGGCGGCCAAAGCCCAACGCCCACACCGACCGCTACACCGGCTGCTTGCAGTTGGGCGGCTGGACCGAATATGCCAAACCCCGGAACCCGCATGGTGGGTGTCTTTTTCCCAGCTAACGGCAAGTTTTACGCCATGGGCGGCCGCATGTCCGACTCAGCTGGCAGCGAGTTCACTCATCCGCTTGAATACGATCCGGTCGGCAATAGTTGGACCACCAAATCGGCCACTTACCCCGACACGCATGTAAACAACATGGCTTGTGGCGTGCTAACTGACGCTGGAACGCCTTACATCTACTGCGTGGGTGGTACGCAAGTTACCGTCGTTGGCGCTTTCGATCGCGTATTCCGTTACAACCCTGTTACCGATGTGATCAGCCCGGTTGCTGCTCCCTGGCCCGGTGCCCTGGGAATGGTTCTGCCCGGAGGGTTCACAGTCTTGAACAACAAGCTCTATATCCTGGGTGGATTCGACACGGTTACGAACGGCGGGCAGGGCACCAACCAGATCTGGGAGTTTACTCCGTCACCGGCGGCCTGGGTGCAGAAGCCCACTGTTCTGCCTGTTCCGCTGGGTTACATACCCACCACGACCATCGGCAGCCTCATCTACACGGGTGGGGGCAGCGATATCACGGCTGGTGTTCTTACCGATACTACAAACTCCTTTGTTTATAACCCGGTGGCGAATACGATCGGCACGATTGCCGCCATACCGCGAGCGACGGCCGAGACGCGGGCACTTAACTTCTGCAACAAGATGTATGTTATGGGCGGCGGGAGGACCGCGCCAAATCCATCCAACGAAGTAGATGTCTACGATCCAGGTTCTAACACTTGGTCAACGGATTTGCCGTTCGTCACTGCCCGGCGCAACTTCCCGACGGACACCAACGGTACTAACCGCATATGGCTGTCAGGCGGTTACGGATCCGACGGAGTTACTGTCCTGGACTCGATGGAAATCTTCAGCTGCCCCGTGAGTCCTTGCGGATCGCCGTCGCCAACACCCACGCCAACTGCAACTGCAACGGCAACTGCGACGGCAACCGCAACTGCAACCGCTACTGCTACCGCGCCGCCGAGGTCTTCGCCGACGCCCAGGCCGCGTCCCACACCGCCGCCTCGGCCGTAAGGTCTGCGTTTAACGGTCGTTTCTTCGGGGACTCGCGATCACTCGCGAGTCCCCGAAATGCGTACTTCCCTTGAGGAGATTATTCGCCGCGCCGAAAGATCGCCGAGGATGAACCAACAAGGCGCACGTGCGCCTGTAGTAATCACCAGATCCTCAGGGCCGAGGCGGTGGTGTTGGCCGAGGCCTTGGTTTCGGAATGTCTCTGGCTGTTGTCGATCGCGCGCTACGAAGCACGCCGCCACCAGCAGTTCCGGCAAAGGCATAGTTTCCGGAATCGATAGCCAGTGCCCAAACATTTCCACTGGGAGGAATTAGTCCGCTGCTGATCTCAGTCCAATTATCACCGTCGTTCGTCGAACGGAAAGCTCCGCCTGCTGTGCCCGCAAACATATGGCCCTTCGCGTTGGTTGCCACGGTGTTTACGTCGAGTGTCGTTAAGCCATTATCTTGTTCCGTCCAGCTATCACCGTTGTCAATCGATCGGAAGATACCGCCACCTTTGCCCATGAAAGTATAAGTTGCAGCGAAGATGTGACCGTTGGTGTTGACTGCCAACCCGGCAATGTCAGTCGAGGTTAATCCATTATTGGCCAGATCCCAATGGTCCCCGTTATCAGTTGAGCGATACACGCCGTCCCCGCAACCGGCGGTTCCGGCAAAAATGTCATCCTGCGAATTGATTGCCAGCGACCAGATGAGGCCACAGTTCTCACCATTGTCGTTCAGGTGCGTCCAATTCTCGCCATCGTCCGTCGATCGCCAGACGCCTCCCGCAGTCCCTCCAGCGTACGTTCCAGCGAAAATGTGGCCGGACGAATTGATCGCCAATGCGCGGACGTCAACTGTAATTACCCCCTGGCTAACCGCGGTCCAACTGTTTCCGTTGTCGGTCGAGCGAAAAACGCCGCCCGCGTTATCCACAAAATCGGCTCCTGCGAAGATGTGACCGTTGGGACCGATGGCCAGGGACCTAATAAAGTGTGCGAAGAGGCCGGTGTTGATCTGTTCCCAACTCTGACCGCTATCGCTCGATCGGAACATGCCGATCCCGTATGTGCCGGCAAAGATGGTGTTGTCAGTCTTGATCGCGAAGGCCCGAACGTCGGTCGCGATCAGGCCGTTGTTTTTCTCAACCCACGAATCGCCGTTGTCGCTTGATCGGAAAACGCCGCCGCCAACGTACGTCCCTGTAAAGATGTCCCCATTCTGATTGACGGTGAAGGAAATGACGCGTCGCTCGGTCAGTCCAGTGTTGACCTGCGTCCAGTTGTCGCCGTTATCGGTGGAGCGGAACACACCATCACCGTAAGAGCCGGCGAAAATCGCGCCGGCAGAAGTGGCCAGCAACGCGTTGATGCCATTCCCTGTGCTTAGGCCGTTTTGGACCAGCTGCCAGCTGTCTCCGTTGTTCGTCGAGCGAAAGACGCGACCATTACCACAAAGGCCGTCAACGTCACCGCCTGCGAAAACATCGCCGTTCTCATTGATGGCGAATGAAAGGATGCCGAGATTCGTTAGCCCGTTGTTTATTTCGCTCCAAGTATCGCCGTTGTCCGTGGAACGGAAAACTCCAGTACAAAATTTCACATCCCAAGTTGCTGCAAAAACGTGTCCGCTGGCGTTGATCGCCAAGGCGGGGACATAGTGGCCCGCCGGGTCGGTGTTCAGCAGGGTCCAGTTTTCGCCGTTGTCAGTGGAGCGGTAAATTCCTCCTGTAAATGTCCCCGCGAAAATGTCTCCTCCGGAATTGATCGCGAGGGATCTCACCGATAGAGAATTCAAGCCATTGTTCACTGCAGCCCAGTTGTCTCCGTTGTCGGTCGATCGAAAGACTCCGCTGCTCCATGTTCCTCCAAAGATGTGACCGGCGCTATTGATCGCTAGCGCACGTACATTTGTGTCTGTCAGTCCATTATTAACTCCCGTCCAAGTTTCTCCATTATCGGTCGAGCGGAAAACGCCACCTCCCTGTGTCCCTACAAACACGTGGCCAATCGAGTTTCTCGCTAATGCGATGCCGTCGCCGCCCTGCGGGCCGTTCGTTTGCACCCAAAAATTTTGACCGCCGAACGGGAACCTGCCTTTAGTAACGTCGGTTTGAGTGAAATTTGCAGCTGATTTCGTCCGCTGCCCCTGACCGAAGGCATTCGATAATGCGCCAGGAGCAAGCACAGCCAGAATAATGCCGCCCATGAAGGCAATAAAGCTGAGTAGGAAGCGGAGATTAGAAAAGGCATGTTGATTATCAGTTTTGTTTTTCATTGACCCTCCGCCCGCCCTTGTACCCGGCACGCTGAAAGCAGGTCAAGAATTTTCGCGTCTCAGCGCGAAAACACGAGAGAATAAATCGCCGCATGGACGCTTACAGGCTTTTCCGTCCACGGAGCGCGGAGGCTCGCGGAGCTTCCCATCCATTTGGTTGTGAAGACAATCATGGAGGGCGGAGCTCTGCGACGCCTAACCATGTAGCATGCAGGCGGCAGCGCTCCCGGTTCAACCGATCACTGATCACTTCCCCACTGATCATCAGGGGGATCAGGACTCAGGGACGAGGCGGTGGCGTGGGGCGAGGCCTCGGGCTGGGAGTGGACCTGGGACCAGGTGTTGCTGTTGGGCTAGCAGTAGCCGTTGCAGTGGCAGTCGCGGTTGCCGTCGCAGTTGCAGTCGCCGTTGGTGTCGCGGTAGGCGTTGGAGTGGGAGTGCCGCCGCCAGCCAGGGGATAAACGTACGCGCCACGGCTTCGCGTCCACACTGATAGCGCGGTCGAACCGCGATCAACCTGCATGTCCCACACCATCGCGTGCGGAATACCGTTCTCGAAGCGCTGCCATGTTGGAGAGGCAACGGTGATGTTATCGGTGTAGTAAACACCCCAGTCAGTCCCGGCAAACACCTGTTGCGCGTTATTCGGGTTAACAATAATCGAATCAACAGGAATATCCGGGAGATTGCCGGTCTTGTTGGCCCAAGTGAACGAGCCGCAGTCAGCAGTGCAGGTTACTTGAAAAACATGACCCGGCGTGCTCGGCGTATTAGGATTAAAGCCGCCTACTGCTGCGTAGCCCACCGGTAGATTTGCGGCAGATACGGTTGGATCGAGTGCGATACCGAGAACCGGGCGCAAAGGCACAACTGTGTTATTACCGGTAACATCCACCCAGTTGGCCTGTGACGCGGTGCCGGTGCCGAGATTAAACCCGATCCAAACGTTGGCATCGTTCGTACCAACCATGGCTACGCTCTGGTACTTGGGCGAGTACTTAACCCCGTTGATGAACGAACGATTACCCAATGTCTGCTTCGTCATGTTCTGCGTGGTGGGATTATTCGTTATGTACCAATTCGCCTGCGAAAAGCTGCTGGCTCCTCCCAGGACCGTTTCCCACACCCTTGTAGTACCTGCAATGAGATGACCGCAGCCGCCGGGCACACCAGCCGCCGGGCAGTCGTCGCCGCCCGGAATACCGCCGTGGAAAAGATCGTACGGCAGAATGAAGGATCTTGTGTCGTTGCTCCAGCTGCCGCCGCCTCCGGAAACGTTGCCGCTCCAAGGCGCATTCTGCGCGGTGCAGTTACTGACACATCGATGCAGCGCACCGTTATTGTTTCCCTGCCAGAAGCGCAGGCTCGATCCTGTGCCTACGGGATCAATGCGCGAGTAAAATCCATCACCACCAACACCCATCTGCCACAGTACAGGCCCTGTGGGTGTGCCGTTAAACGTCATGGACATGGAGCCGTTGTCCTGTGACCCACCGCTTGCCTGTGGAAAAGCAGCATTAGCAAAGTTACCGCTGATGTCGCCAGAGTAAAACTCGATCGTGTTAATACCCGTATCCATGTTAAACCAGGTCGGGTCCGTCGTTTGGTTTACGATGTCCGCGTTGGTGGTTCCGTGCGCGCCGCCATCGTTTCCGACTGCCAAAATGCTGGACGATCCTGGTACGAACGCTAGCGCATGTTGATCTACGTGAACGGGACGTGGGTTCGGGGAGCCATAACCACAGGTGGTATCGTTCCAGACAGTTCCCGTGCGCGTTGCAAACCAGACCTCGAAGGTATCAAAGAAGACGCGGTCGGGGTTATTTGGGTCAACGACAACTCCCTGGTCGTACCAGTTCTGCGGATAGTCGCCCTGGCCACCACTGCAGTTTCTCAGGGCACCGCCCTGCGAACCCTCCATGTAACTCCAAGTCCCGCCGCCGTCTGTAGAAGCCCACGCGCCAAGCTGGCAGCCGTTCGCGCTGCCGCAACCGCCGTTGCTATTTGGAGCAATCGACTGGCCTTGTGCGTAAATGTAGTTCGCGTTGCTTGGCGCGACAGCAATATCGATCCGGCCCAGTTGATTGCCAGTCGTGGTATTGACAAACGGGCTGCCAGTGCCGGCGTTCATAGCCGCGCCTGTTGTGTATGGGCTGCCGGTGACTTGAGTGCCGAATATGAAACCATTCGCGTTGCTGGCGATGGAAGTGAAACTGGGGCATCCGCTCGAGCCCATCGTGGCACTGTAAAGGCCGTTAGCACCGTTATTACCCAAGTCGTATTGCACGGTCGTCGCAAATCCGCGAGTGCCAATCGCGGCGATGATTCGAGTGTTGCCTCCGCCCATGTTACTCAGCTCCAACCCGGCTGTTTAGTGCCGGCGACCACTTTGTTACTGTTGTTCGGATCCACGCGCACTTTACCGACTGCGTTGTACTGTGGGAACTGCCCTGGAGGTTCCGTGTAAATCATGCCGAAAACATTTTCTCCCAATACGGTCCAGGTGGCGCCTGCATCTATTGATTTGAGAATACCCTGGCTGCCCATCGAAAAAGATCCGAAATTGAGGTCGCCAGTGCCCGCATAGATCGTGTTATGATTGCTGGGATCAATGACAATGGTATCGATGGCAGTGGTTGAAATCAGCGGGTCATCGGTCACTACCGTCCAAGTCGTGGAACTGCTGCAGCAGTTGGTCGTTTTCCATACACCACCGCCGACCGCTCCGGAATAGGCCACGATGCTGCCATTGACCGTGGTGGTCGGATCGACTGCGATCGCATTGACTCGCCCTTCAGTCGTCGTGTAATCGAAACAACCCGAGCACCCAGTCATGCGCAGTGGTTGTGGACCGAGCGCGGTAAAATCGGTCGTACTGAGCGCGTTTGGATTCGCGAGATCAAGCTTTAGGTGTTGTCCGGCTGGGACGCCGCTCATCATCCCTGCATGTTGAGCTGCCGCGGCCCGCACCCATGCCGGGTCAAAGCGGCCAGTAGGGTACGTCAAACGATAATGCCAGTATTGTTCCAGTTCTGCCAAACCCCTGGCCTCGTCGTGTGAACCGGCGCCCGGCACGGGCAAGTAGCGCTCGGGTTGAGAGGCACGCGGAACTGCGGCCTCTTTACTGGCGAATATAGCAAGGGCTATCCCGGACAACCCCAGAGTCAGTCCGAGCACCGTACGAAGATTAACGAAGCCGCCTTCGCCGAGCCGCCTTCGTCCCGCAATCGCGGAACTACGGCGAATCGAGAGGCTATAGCGAACGTCTGTGGAGCGAGTGAAGCATTTCTTTTTCATTATTGGAATTTGGGGTTTGTGTGATTGCATTCTTGAGGAGTCGAGACGCTGTCGGCCCGCTTTGCGCGGGTGGATGCTTTGGATTCAAGAGACCTCAAGATGCAGGGAATGCCGTTGTAGTTGTTGGGCCGAATTTGGTCAAGCTTTTTCAATGCTAAATGGTAAATTCGAATTGCTCACATTAAATCGTACCGAAGGGAGTCAAGAAAGAGCGGAAGTAAGGGCTGGGCGGAGCTCTGCGACGCCTAAGCAACGCAGCATGCAGCCGGCCCTCGACCTGGGCCATACATACCTCTATCCCCGATCACTTCGAAATCAGGGCCTTACGGACGCGGCCGTGGCGTCGGACGCGGCCGTGGCGTCGGAGTGGACCTGGGAGCAGGGGTTGCCGTAGGTGTAGCCGTGGCAGTGGCCGTTGCTGTCGGCGTGGGTGAAGGCCCGCCCTGGCCGCAATCCGGGAACTTGAAGGAACCGATGCGCGTGTGCCAGTTGCGCCGGGCAGGATCACCCTCGGTCTGGTTGGGGTAGTACTCGTTTGTGTACCAAAAAGTGCAGTCGTCCACTGGATCGACGCTCATTGAGCTATAGTCGCCCCAGCGATGGCATGGCCCACCACCGCAATCAAACAGCTGTGAACCACCGCCGGCGATGAGTTGTGTCTCGGTCTGCGGCAGGGTGTTGGGCGGATCGGTCGCCAAACGCCCGGCGTAAGCGATGCTGGGAAAGTTAGGCACCACGCCATTGGAAGTGCTGTAGCCGATCGCCACATTGCCATCTTTATCAGCAGCGATACTGCCCATCCAACGCCACAGTGTGTTATCGGGGGCGTGAATACCTTGCTGTACCGGCGTCGTGGCAATCGTGCCGCCGGTGACATCCAGTTGCGCCCAAAGTGGACCCATCAGCGCGGCCGAGGTGCGCGCCGAGTGCAGCACCCAGAGCGACTCCGCGCTGCCGACTTTGCGGTACTGCACCTTCTGCATGATGCGCGTGCCAAGCGAATCGAGGTTGTGCAGCGAGCCGGGATCGTTAGGCTGAGGCGCATTATTAGGCGGGGGTCCCGAAACGTGGCTCACCGTGGTGGCCGCGCTCATTGTGCCGCCATCGCCACAATTCGGGCCGGGAGTAAATGTCCGCACTTGAAAAGTGGTTGAAGTGGCGTTGCGAACGAAATAGTTCGGCGTTCCGGGTGGCGGCATTTGCCCTGGTTGCGTCCCGAGAAGATTCGTGGGAAACAAAGAAGAACCGAGGGTCGTCGAGAAGCCCACCGCGCCCGTCAGAGGAAGACCGTTGTACATATCGTTTTTGCTGAAGCTGGCGAATATGGTACCACTGGCCGCGCCAAAGGCGTTGGCGCCCATGTAAAGGCAGCCGTCGTTCCAATGGCCAAACTTGCCGTAGTCGTTCAACGTGCCTGCAGGCACCGCTCCCTGATCTATTCGGACCGCGTAAAGGAACCAGCCACCTGCTACCGGATCGCTCGTTTGCGAGACAGCGAAACATTGGTAGAAGGGCCCGGGACCTGGGAAGCTAACAAAGGCAAAGTTGGTCAAGATCCAGCGGTTAGCCAGTTGGTCGTAAACCACCACCGGGTCGCCAAACGAGTTGGTGTCGCACAGCGTCCCGGTCGGGCCGCTGGAAAAGAGCGAATTTTCTGTGAATGCCGCCACCTGCGCGCCGGTTGCCTTGTCGTAGATGGCATAAGCGCTGTTGACTGCGAGGATGTAATGATTGAGCCCTATCTCGCCATTGGTATCAGGCGGAAAGCCGCTGCCTGCCTGGCCGCCAACGACGACGTCGAGCCTGGCGAGGCCTTCGAAGTTCTGGATCGGAGTCGGCATCGGCACGGCCACGACCGGAACCGCTGGAGGCAATTGCGATGCCCTGCTTTCCGGACCAATGGGGAGAGGGGGCAATATCAGCCTCTCTTCCCAATCTCTCTCGTCCTCTTTCTGGGGAACCGGGCGCAACGTGCGCACATCGCCATCAAACGACTTCGCAAACACGGGCCTCAATCCATGAGCGACAGCCGCCGCGTTGGCATTAGCATTGCCCGTCTTCGGCGACTGCGCCTCGGCTGAGGAAAAAGTGCCAAAGCTTAGCAACGCCAGAAACACGCCGGCCAGGAAAACAAACAGACCAATTAAAAGACGCAGGTTAAAAAACGCGAATTGTGAAGTGGATTTCCTTTTCATTTTTTAGGATTTGCGATTACGGAAGCGCACTCTTGAGATTCGAGAAGCGACTGCTCTCGATGTGCGCGCCGAGGATGCTTTGTTTCAGGAGACCTCAAGATCAGAAAAAGCCTGTGTATAAACGGTGCGCGATGATTTGGTCAAGCTTTTTCAATGCTGAATGGTAAAATATCTGCTGCGACGCCAGTCGCCAGCAGAGCCAGCTCTGTCCCGCTGCATAAATGCGTGTCGCCATCTAAAAGCTACCCAAGTTTCAATAGCGATGCGCGGGCGCAGCGCACGCCGAAAGCACTTCGTACGACATCATGGCCTATCCGTTTCGCACCGGCAGTTGGTGGACCAGCCATCCGCGCACCGGGCGGACGAGCCGTGCATTATCCGCTCACGTGCGGCACGCCGGGAACTGGCGAGGTAAACTGTAGGGGAAGCTGTCAGCTTCCCCTACAGGCTAATCACTAATCATCTTTTCACTTCCGCTACGATCTAAGGGCGAGGCGCCGGTGTCGGGCGCGGCCGCGGTGTCGGAGTCGAACGCGGTGCCACAGTAGCTGTCGGCGTAGCAGTTGCCGTGGGCGTAGCCGTGGCTGTAGCCGTCGGGGTGGGCGTGGGACTGCCACAGCCTGTGGGTATGTAGTTCACACGCACGCCTGGGGACAGAACGGCTTCGAAGCAAGAGTACGACGTGAACACAGTCAGATCTCGCTGGATGCCGCTGGCTCCCTCCAAGCCGCTGTCTAGGGTCGCCCCGTAGATCGCCGACAGCGTGTCCGAGCCTTCGGTCAGTAGGACCTCGAACTCGGCGGTACCCTTCCCGGGATGGTCGAAGTAGGTGGTCTTCCACCTGATGACGAACTGCCGGTTGGGCGCAGTTCCCAGCGTCTGGGTGAAGATCCCGCAGTCTGCGCAGACACCCGTCTCATCGGTGCGCAGATCGTCATAGTAGGGGAATAGGGTATTCAGGAACGGACCGCCCTGAGTCGGGTCTACCGGGATGCACTGATCGAAAAAGAACGGCTTGGGTTGGGGCACCGCCACGAACTGGACCGTGCCATTGGACCCGGCAAACGCCACTGAATTCGGAGCGCCGTATACGTTTACCGGGAATGGTAGAGTAACCATAGTGGTGCAGTCATCGCAGTGGTTGCCGATATCGGTGCCACCAGCGGTTATGCTGCCAGTGGTAGTAGCCGTCGTATAGGTTGGCTGGCAAGTGGCAGTGGGTGTCGGGCTTGGCGTCCCCGTCGCCGTCGGCGTAGGCGTACCGCCTGTGGTCCCTTCGGCGCGAATGAGCCAATTGCCAATCAGACCAGCATCTTCGATTGGGAAAGCTCCACTTAAATCATTGATATTGGCAGTCTGAGCGACCCAGGAACGCAAGGGAAGGGTTGGCGCCGTTTCATCGAACGCTGCTGGGAATTGACCGGCGTTGTGAGTTATGAGGAACCCGACAAAGAAATTCGCCGTCGTTACCATCGTGGGAGGAATGACAGTGGTTATAAATGTGTCCGTGCCCTGCTGCGCGACTACACCGGGAGCCATCGCCAATACCACCGCGTCAGTGGGTGAGCCGTCGCCATTTGGATCGCTCCACAATACCGCAGTGTAAGGCAGTCCATCCAGAGTGGGATCGGGAAAGGCCGGAGTGCCCCAGGCGATTGAAATCGAGGTGATGACATTATTGCCTCCGGTTACTGGGAATGAATTGCAGGCGACAAAGCTGCCGCCTGCTGTCAGGCCGACAGAGTCTTCAGCCGTGCCGTCGTCGATCATGTATGTGAGTAGAGGAATATTACCTATTATCGATGCAAGTGATGCATTTTTGGCTATTCCTTTAGCGTTTGGTAGCTTCGGCGCCGGAACTCGAAAGGCACTCGCCGGCGCAAGAGCGGGAATATGAGCAGAATTCGGGTTGGACACCGTCCGCGACATCTTCCCGGCGGCCGTGTTTCGCTGCGCCAGCGCAAATGGAATCGCGCATACGGCCAGAAGCAGAAGCAGATAAAACGCGCCTCGGATGAGATGCGCTTTGATGGTGGGATTAATTTGTTTTTTCATTTTGGTCTCTGGTTAAACGTTTCCTTAAGCCGTTTTGGCTGTGGACTCCCTATCGTTTACCAAAAACCATCGAGAAATGTCA
>WNGA01005179.1_pt1 | contig 34001 bp, 29 predicted proteins | sample 5400061 | NCBI WGS metagenome assembly WNGA01 (sample SAMN13153366, study PRJNA577476) | soil metagenome | isolation source: 100 cm soil or saprolite under grassland replicate 2 | place: USA:California | collected 2016-06-15 | reverse complement strand
CCAATTGCAGCGCCTGCAGCGGATCGATGAGGCCCGAGCCGAAATTGTTGTCGCGCTGGCCGGGCCCGAGCCGCTTTGCGCTCGTGGTGAGGATGCGGCGAATGTCGGCCGGCGTTAGCTTGGGATTGCGTTCCAGCAGGAGTGCCACGATGCCGCTCACCTCGGCTGCTGCGACCGACGTTCCGGTGGTCATTTGATACTCGCCCTCGGGCGCCGGCACCAAGATGTCGACGCCCGGCGCCGCCACCGAGATGTATTTCCCGCGATTGGCGCCGGTGAACAACTTGTCGTCAACGTCGGTCGCCGTCACCGCGATCACGAAGGGAATGGCCCCCGGAAACAGCGGAGGAGATTTCGGCCCGGCATTGCCAGCGGCGGCGATCAGGACGATGCCCTTGTCGTAGGCCGTCTTGAGCGCGCGCTCGAGCGAAGGGTCCCTCGGTCCGGCGAAGCTCATATTGATGATGCGTGCGCTCTCCTGCACCGACCAGTTGATGCCCTTGAGGATGTTGAATGTGGTGCTTTCGGCGGTCGCCGCGGTGCTGGAGAAGGCGTGCACGGCGAGCAGCCGCGCGGCCGGCGCGGTCCCGAGCAACCGCCGGTGCGCGGCAATGGCGCCCGCCATGCCAGTGCCGTGCGCGTGCGGCTCCTCCGGCGCGCCAACCGCGTCGAAGCGCTTCGTCACGACGCCCTCGAGGTCGGGATGCGAGACGTCGATTTCGGAATCGATCACAGCGATCGGCACGTTGGCGCCGCGGACCAGGCGATGGATGTCGGAAATCTGGAGCTTCTCCAGCATGTATTGCGCGGAATCTCCTTGCGTCGCATCGCCGCGCGATGCCGGCACCGGATCGCTCGGTTGCTGCTGGAGGGTGTAGACGTAGTTCGGCTGTGCGACTGCGACGAGCTGGATGGCCATGAGCGCGCGAATGATCTCGGCGGGGCTCCTCCCGTTAGTGATGCGAAAGCGCGCCACGGTCGAGCCGGTGATGGCGAGGTTTTCCGAGGCGAGCAGGGTCAACCCGAGACGGCCGACCGCGGCTTGCAGCCGCTCCACCGTGACATTGCCCGCGATCTGGAGCACCACCTCGTCCTTGACGAAGCGGGTCTCGGTAGGCGGCGGAATGTCGATGACTCTCCCGCCGAAGGCGGCCGGCTGCTGTTGCTGCCCTTGCTGCGAACCGGTGGATCCCGGGGCCGGCTGCTGCTGCGGCAGCCGGATGCCGCCTTCGACGGTGTTGAAAACCGGCGGCGCGGCGGCGTTGAGCGCGGCGAGCTGACTTGGACCCTGGCCGACGAGATTATTGATGACCTGCACTGGTCCCGGCAGCGACTCGAAGAAGGCTGCGGCCGGGAGCGTTGCGGTTGCCGGCGGCAGGATGCCGGTATTGAGGACGCCGCACAGCGGGTCGCTGCAGCCTGCGATGATCGATGGAAACGCTGGCGGGTTGGAGGTAGTGCCGCCGGTAGTGCCACCAGTGCCGCCGCCGCCGGTGCTGCTGCCGCCGGTGCTGGTGACCACGCCCGAACCGGTAGAGTTCGTGATAGTGCCGGTGCTGGTTCCGACCAGGGCGCCGACGGTGCTGTTAGCACCGCTGCTGGTGACCGCACCCGAAGCGGTAGAATCCGTGATCGTGCCGGCATTGGCTCCGACCAAGCCGCCCACCGTGCTGTTAGCGCCGGCGCTGCTGACCGCACCCGAAGCGGCAGAAGCCGTGATGGTGCCAGTGCTGGCTCCGACCAAGCCGCCGATAGTGCTGTTACTGCCCGTGCTGGAGACCGCACCCGAAGCGGTAGAATCCGTGATGGCGCCGGCGCTGGTTCCGACCAATCCGCCCGCGACGCTCGCCGCGGCCACGGTGACGTTACCGCTCGCCTGCGAGCCGGTAATGGCGCCGCTGATCGAATTGGAAGCGACTAGCCCGCCGGCAATGCTTGCATCGCCGGCCTGCACGTTGCCGAGGGCGGCGGACGACAGGATTGTAGCGGAATTGTTGCCGACCAATCCCCCGGCCTGAAGGTTCGCAACGTTCGGACTTCCCACGTCTCCAGAGGCGAACGAATTCGAAATCGAGCTCGAGTTCACTGCCGCGAGCCCGCCCAGCGTCGTGAAACCACTGGTGCCGGCCGCGCCGGTGACGTCGCCGGTCGCAAACGCATTCGTGATGGTGCCGCTATTGGAGCCGACGAGCCCACCGCCGATACCGTTCGACCCCACATTTACCGCGCCGGTCGCGCAGGTTTGGCCGGCCACGCAGGGCTGGGTCAGCGCCGGCGCGCTCGCGCCCGTGATTGTGCCTAGATTCAGGGCGACCAGCCCTCCCGCGGTACTTCCAGTGCCGCCTTGCACTTGTCCAGTGGCGAAAGAAGAAGAGATGGTGCCGGCATTGTTGCCGACCAAGCCGCCGGCCTGAAGATTGGCAACGTTCGGACTTCCAACGTCTACAGATGCAAACGAATTCGAAATCGAACCCAGGTTCTGTCCGACCAGGCCGCCCGCGGTGCTTCCGCTGTCCGCCTGCACTATTCCAGTGGCGGAGACGTTGCTGATTGTCCCTGCATTCGTTCCCGCCAGCGTGCCAACGAATTGCGAGTTTACGCTCGAATTCACGCTGACATTCGTCAGGTTGAGGTTGCGGACCTCACCCGCGCTGGCAATGGTGCCGAACAGTCCAATGTTCTGGGTCGTGGATGCGATCGTCAGGTTGGCGATGGTCTGACCCTGGCCGTCGAACAGGCCGGTGAAATTCGGGATCGGCGTGAAAGGCTGGTTGGAGTCGAAGCTAATTTTCGTTCCCAGCGCGTAAGTGCCGCTCTGGTTCGTGCGCACGGCATCGAGATCGCTGGCGGTGTTGACCAGCATATAGGCCGTCAGCTGCGACGGCTGCTGGACGAAAACGCCGCCCCCGCCTGGGCATGGAGGACAGAAGTAATTCGTCGGATTCTGGTATTTGGTCGTTGGGGATCCGCTTGGGTTGTAAAAGAGGGAGACCGTTCCAGTGCTCTGCGTATAGTCGACGTGGCCACCGGAATCGAAAACGACTGTCCCTTGGCCCGTTCCGGTGTTGTCGGCGCGCAGAACGAGATTACCCGCGCCAGTGCTTGTCACCTTGGTGCCCGACATGAACAGGATGTCGTGGTAGGCACTCAGCGTCAGCGAGTTGCCGGTGCTCCAGTTGATCTTGGCGTCGACGAAGATGTCGCCCGCATTCGTTCCTGATGGCAGCGTCGAAAGCACCACGTTATTCAAAGCCAACTGATTGACCAAAGCGTTCGCCGAGATGGCCGAGGCTGTCGGATCGGATTTGGGTGGAAGGCCGTTCGTGTTGATGTAGTAGTTCTCGGGATCAAGCAGTAGCGTTCCCACTGAACCCTTTGGCGCCCGCGTGTCGGTCGTGCCGCTGTAATTCAGCAGCCGATGGCTCGAGACCTCCACGAATCCGCCGTCGCCGCTCCGCGCGCCGCCGCGAGCAAGGATCGTCCCGGCGAAGGTGGTCTCGCTGTCGGACCACAGGACGACCTTGCCGCCGTTGCCGCGTCCCGTCGCCGACGCGGTGATGGTCGTGCCGGCATCGACGCTGACCGTGGTCGCGGTCGGGATGGCAAAGGTTTCGAGCTTGGCGCTCCGATTGGAGACGAGGCTCTTGTTCGGCTTGCCGCCGCTCCAGTCGCCGCCGATGAGCACCTTGCCGCCGCCGGCGCGGCCGGAGGCATCGACGCGCGCGCTCGTGAGCTTGATGTGCTCGCCGCTCACCACGATCGTCCCGCCCTCGGTGCCTTTCTTCTTTCCCGCTGCCGAGAGAGTGCCGGAGATCTTGATGGTCTGGGCCGGAGCGCCCTGAGGCTTGCTCCCTCCGGTGGCGGCGCCGAGCACGATCATCCCGTTGCGGTGGCCGATCGAGTTGGCCTTGATCACGCCGCTGGTGTTGATGACGGAATCGACCACGACGCGCGCCGCGGCGGCGGTGAGCTCGACTCGTCCGCCGTTCGCTCTGATCTTGCCCTCGTTGGAAACGAGCGATTTGAGCGGGCGGCCGGTCGCGACGTCGATGACCTTCGAGGCGATCTGGTCGTTGACCGCCAGCGTGATCAGCTTGTCGCCGTACATGTCGAGCGTAAAGCTGTTGCCCGACGCGAGCGCCACGGTGCCGAGCGTCGCGGTGATGGTGCCGGAGTTGCGCACGCCGGGCGCGACCAGCGCCGCAAAGCCGCCGCTGCTGGCGGTGATGCGTCCCTGATTGACGATCGAGGCGTCCGGCCGGCCCGGGATGTTGAAATTGTAGCGACCGGCCATGAAGTCCGAGTTCCTGATGTCGTGGGTGGTGGCGAGAAAACTCGCCGTGTTGACCACCGCCGAGAGGCCGAACAGGATGCCGTCGCGGTTGATGAGGAAGACGCGGCCGTTCGCCGTCAGCGTGCCGAGGATCTCCGAGGGGCCGAGCCCGCCGGTCACGCGGTTGAGCACGACCGACGAGCTGCCCGGCTGATTGAAGCGCACGCTCTCCCTGACGCCGATATTGAACGTATTCCAGTTGATGATGGCGCTGTTGCTCGTCTGATTGACGATCACCGCCGGGCCGCCTTGGCCCTGAATCGTGGCGGCGCCGCCGACGACCGTGCCGCCCTCGGGTCCGCTCGCAGCCGGCGCCACGCTCAGCGCGAGGAGCGCCGCGGTGGTGAGCACGAGATTGCTGAAGCGTGGATGCATCACTACGGTACCGCGCCGACCGAGCGCTTAGGAAGAGAGACCCGCACGTTTTCCCGGCGGCGCTAGGTCCAGCCGGTAGGGAATTTGCGGGCAATGCCTGGTAGCGAGCTTATTGATAACACACTGGTTTCGCTTCAATGTGTTATTTCCGCAACATCAATTGGAAATCAACCGATAAGACCAAGCGTCGTTGTGTGGGACCTGGAGACTGTGCCCCAGATCAGCGAAATAGGCCCTAGTGGATTCCCTCTTGTACGGCACCTGAAGCTTCGCCCCCAGAGGCCATTGCGGCCGGCGCGCCCTGATTGTGCCAACTACATGGATGACACCGCCGAGCGTCATTACACCGAGGAGTGCCAACAAGCTTAAGAACGCCAAGCAGCTTAGCGGGACTGCAAGTGCGAGCAACAAGAGCAGGTTCATGGCCAAATGTGTCTGTCTCTGGCTTCCCCGCCCAACCGAATTCTAGCCCGCCTGGACGCTCGGACAACGCTGTCCAAAAAATTTAACGGAGCCGGAGGCCGATGTTGAATGCACGGCGGAATGTCGCAGAGTGCGCCGAAGGGAAATAGGATGAGCCCCGCTCGCTTCGCGACGCAAGCCGTCCGCTGACGGGTAGCAGGGTAGCCGGCGTTTTTCGTGTTGTTCCAACGGGGGAGACCCTGTCGTGACGGATAACCCGGCAAGCCCCAACAAATCACGCCCGCAAAGACTGTTACAGATACTGGCATCGCCCCCTACATATTTTTCGAGGGCGCCCCTAACTTCGGATTCGCGAATGGAGTTGTAAATGTCACTCTCGCGGCCGTTGCCAAAGCCGCCGGCGCCAACCCGTACTTTATGTGGAATTCCGCAAGGACGGTTACCCGTCGATCCAAGCCCCATGGTGGGCCGCAAACGAAAGCCAGAAGGTTCGCGGATGATGATGCGCAAAACTTCCCTGATACTCCTCGGTGCGGCGGCAGGCGTAGCCGTGACGCTGATCGCAACCCCGCCCCGCATCGCGCTCGATGGGGCGCGCGCACAAACCGCCGCCGCCGATACCTACCGGCAGCTGAGCCTGTTCGGCGATGTGTTCGAGCGGGTGCGGGCGGACTATGTCGAAAAGCCTGACGACGGCAAGCTCATCGAATCGGCGATCAACGGCATGCTGGCCGGGCTCGATCCGCATTCGAGCTACATGGATTCCAAAAGCTTAGGCGACTTGCAGGTGCAGACCCGCGGCGAGTTCGGCGGCCTTGGCATCGAGGTCACCATGGAGGATGGCCTGATTAAGGTTGTGGCCCCGATCGACGAAACCCCCGCGGCCAAGGCCGGAATTATGGCCAACGACATCATCACGCATCTCGACGAAGTGCCGGTGCAGGGGCTCACGCTGAACCAGGCGGTCGAGAAGATGCGCGGGCCGGAGAACTCCAAGATCAAACTCAAGATCATGCGCAAGGGCCAGGACAAGCCCCTCGAGGTGTCCATCACCCGTGCCCGCATCCAGGTGCGCTCGGTGCGCTCACGCCTCGAAGGCGACGACGTCGGCTTTATCCGTGTCACCCAGTTCAGCGAGCAGACCACCGGGGACCTGAAGAAGGCGATCACCGATCTCTCTACCCAGGCCAGCGACAAGCTCAAGGCCTTCGTCATCGACCTGCGCAACAATCCGGGCGGATTGCTCGATCAGGCGATTTCGGTCTCTGATGCCTTCCTGGAGAAGGGCGAGATTGCGTCGACGCGCGGCCGCAACGCCGAGGAAACGCAGCGCTTCAATGCGCGCGCCGGCGATCTCACTAAGGGCAAGCCGCTCATCGTGCTGATCAATGGCGGCTCCGCCTCGGCCTCCGAAATCGTGGCGGGCGCGCTCCAGGATCACCGGCGCGCGACCGTGATCGGCACGCGCTCGTTCGGAAAAGGCTCGGTGCAGACCATCATTCCCCTCGGCTCCGGCAATGGGGCGCTCCGGCTGACCACCGCGCGCTACTTCACCCCGTCCGGGCGCTCGATCCAGGCGAAGGGTATCTCGCCCGACATCGAGGTGCTGCAAGAGGTGCCGGAAGAGCTCAAGGCGCGCACCGATACGCGCGGCGAGGCTTCGCTGCGCGGACACCTTAAGGCCGAAGGCGGCGAGCAGACCGGCTCGCAGTCATATATCCCGCCAGATCCGAAGGACGACAAGGCGCTCCACACCGCGCTCGATCTCATCCGCGGCATTCAGAAGAACTCGGCCTACCCGCCGAACCCCAAGACGGCGGTCCCGAACTAAGGTCGCGCTATCGCCACCGGAACATGGACGGCCCCGGTCCCAGCGGCGCAGCTAAAGAAAAGAGCGAATAGTCTCTGTCGCCAGAATTTGGCTGGATCCCCGCGAATTCTCCAGCAGAACCCGCTGCCGCGGCCGAGCGCATCTCCTACGCGGTTAAGCCCCGGCCTAAGGTTTCGGGGCTTTTTCGATTTTGTGGTGCCAGGTACCGGTACCGGTTACTTTTCCTTGTACCCCCCTTCGCCTATTAGGTCGGGCCGGCTGTCCCTATCCGACAGGGCTAGCGCTGTAGGTGGCGCCGCGCCCATCGCTAATTGTCTAATGATATCAATGGCGGATCGAGGAGGCCATTTCCTCGATTACCGGACCTCGCCTTGAAATCACTAGGCTTTCGGGTCTTGCCGACGTTTGGCGGACAACGTAGCTCAGTGCAGAGTCTAATTGAACGCTTAACACTCTGATTTTTCTCTACCTTTCCAGTTATATATCAATAGGTTAACCGAACAAACTCCCCCTTCCGCCGAGCATTGAATGCGCTCCGTAGGTTGGGGATCGAATCCGACCAGAGTGCGGTACGGCTCCCCCAGAAGGCCCCGCTCATGGACTGAGGGCCGTGGATTTGATTTTCTAGCGGCTCAAAAAAATTGAGGCTCCGTGAGCTTTGCGATACGCGCCGCATTTTGCGGACGCTCTGCGGGTTTTTCCGGTGCAAGGCATGGGTGAAACATGGGAGGCAAAATCAGCCTTCCTCCGAGCTTAAATGTCATCAGTGGCGGAGGGCACTTCCAAATGGAAGAAGAGGAAACCCTACGCCAGCTCGAACAGGCCATTCACGACCTACCCCTCAAGGAAGGGGGGGAGGACGGTGTCGCTGCCGCTGCACGGGACCTTCTCACTGAGCACCAAGCTACAGCGTTAGCGCTTAGGCTGCGGCGAAAATCAGGAACTGCCAGCACGCTCAGGGTACAAAGGGAGTTGAAGGAGATTGCTCGCAGGTCGTCGGCGCTGTTTACGCTTCTCAAGAAGGCTGACCGGAACACATTCGAGGCGTGGGTGCACCCGGCGTGGTCCGAGGGGCTACAGCGTGAGGCGGCAAAACAAGAATGGCTTCAGCTCGGGAAGCTGCTGCAAGCCTCAGCCGAAAGGGCGACCGGGGCGGCCCAAGCGGCGCGGAGCGTTGAGAAAAATTCGCCCGCTGCTGGGAAGGGGGGCAAAAGAGGCAGGCGGCCAGATGAGCTTGCTGACATCGTCGCCATCGCCGCCGCAAATACTTATGAGCGGCGAACCGGGATTACTGCATATCGCGAGATCAGCAGATATAGCGGCAAACCGCGTGGCGCCTTCCACGATTTTCTAACGCGGGTCTTTCAGGCCCTAGACCTCGAATCAAGTGCAGATGCTTGCAATATGCGATTGCAGGCCAAACTGCGTGAGATGCAAAAATCCGGGAGCGCGCGTTAAAAAACAATTTCCTTCATGTGACGGGGCGCAAGCCCCTATTTAATTAGTCGCCCATCGAATGCCGCCGCCGATTGCGGTTGGCAGTTGTAGATGAGGCGAAAATGGACATTACCAATCGAGAGGCATTTGCCGTCCGCGAGTTCTGCGCGCGCTATGGCATCTGTCGTGACACGTTCTACGAGGAGGTAAGGCGCGGCCGCCTGCGGGCGCTGAAGCTCGGCAAGAAGACAATTGTTCTCAAAGTGGACGCCGAGAGTTGGGCCAAATCCCTCCCGGCCCTCCAACTCGTATCCGCAGCGGGAGTTCCGCTCCCGTCTCGCGGGCAGGGAGTGCCGTCATGACCGACCTGCTCGCACGATTGAAGAACGTGGTCCGCAACGGCGACGGCTGGACCGCCCGTTGCCCCGCTCATGACGACCAACGCAACAGCCTGAGCATCCACCACCGGGACGGCCGCTGGTTGCTCAATTGCCACGCAGGATGCGGATTTAAGAAGATCATTGGCGCGCTGGGCATGAGCGCCGTCGATTTTTTTGATGATGAGCCCGGCCAAGAAGGGCACGGAGGCAGGGGGGCTCTATTCCCCCCCAACAACACGCGCAACCGCGCAACACTCGTAACGCACACCGCGACCGGACTGACACTTGCCCAGTACGCGACTGCGAAGGCGCTGACGGTAGACTTCCTTAAAAGCTGCGGCCTGTCGGAGTTTACCTATGACCATCAGCCCGCCGTGCGCATTCCGTATTGCGGCCCCGGCGGCGAGGAGTTGGCGGTTCGATTTCGGATTGGACTTGAGGGTGACCGCTTCCGCTGGAAATCGGGAACCAAGCCCTGCCTTTATGGCCTGCACCGTCTCGCAGCGGCACAGGCGGCTGGCCAGATGGTGCTAGTTGAAGGAGAATCCGACTGCCATACGCTGTGGTCCCACGGCATCCCGGCCCTGGGCATCCCGGGAGCTGCTAATTGGCGTGAGGATCGCGATGCCGGGTATCTCGACGGCATCGAAACAATCTATGTCGTCGTGGAGCCCGACCGGGGTGGCGATACGATTCAGGAGTGGCTGTCACGTTCAAGTATCCGGCATCGGGTGAAACTGATCCGTCTGCCCGCGAAGGACGCATCGGCACTGCACCTTGAGGACCAAAACGAGTTTGTCACGCGATGGCAAGCCGCATGCCTGGAGGCAACGCACTGGACAGCCGTGGAGGCAAAGGCCAGCGCCGCACAGCGCACCGAGGCATGGGAGAAATGCGCGACACTCGCAAAAAGAGGCAACATCCTCGATGAGTTTACGAAGGAGTTGCTCGATATTGGCATGGTAGGTGAGGAGCGGGCGGCTAAGCTCATTTTCCTTGCGCTTGTTTCGCGACTGCTCGATAGGCCGGTTTCGGTTGCTGTGAAAGGTCCCTCGTCCGGCGGCAAATCATTCCTAGTCGAGTCCACGCTCAAGTTCTTTCCCGCCCAGGCGTTCTACGCGCTCACGGCGATGTCTGAACGCGCGTTGGCATACTCCAACGAGTCGCTAAAACATCGCCACCTCGTCATTTACGAAGCCGCCGGAATGCACTCGGAGTTCGCCACCTATCTCATCCGTTCGCTGCTGTCCGAGGGACGCCTCCGTTATGAAACGGTCGAGAAAACCGACCACGGGCTGGAAGGGCGCCTAATAGAACGTGAGGGACCGACCGGCCTAATCGTAACAACCACGAGCCTTCGCCTGCATCCCGAGAACGAGACCCGGATGCTGAGCATAACGATTACGGATAGCCGCGAGCAGACGCAGGAAGTCTTCCGGGCGCTCGCAGAGGAGGCCAGCCGAGATGACCGCGATCTTTCACGCTGGCACGCGCTGCAAGTGTGGCTCACGACGGCGCCCGTCCAGGTAGTGATCCCTTTCGCGAAGCGCTTCGCAGAGCTGGTGCCGCCAGTCGCAATACGGCTGCGGCGGGACTTCAGAACGGTACTGATGCTGATCCGCGCGCATGCGCTCCTGCACCAAGCCACGCGGAAGAGGGATGAGCGGGGCCTGGTGATGGCAACCACGGAGGATTACGCGGCGGTACGCAGTCTAGTTGAAGACCTAGTGTCCGAGGGCGTCGGCTCGACTGTAAAGCCGGAAGTTCGGGAGGTCGTGCACGCGACTACCCGCCTCCTCAAAGAGGGCAGCACCGAGGTGAGCCAGACGCAGCTCAGGAAGGTTCTGCATCTCCGACAGGGCAGTTATTTCACGTCGAGTGGCCGCCGCTCTCGATGCTGGCTTCCTACGAAATCTGGAGGACCGCAAAGGACGCCCCGCCAAACTCGTGCTGGGAGATGAGCTGCCGGCCGACAGCGATGTTCTGCCCACTCCCGACAAGTTCGACGGGCACGAGGTGTTGCGCGGTTGCGCGCTCGTTCAGGGGGGCATACACGCCCCGCCCCCCGTGTGGCCCTCGGTTCCCGAGGACGATGTCCGGCTCGGCATATGCGCCCAGTGCAAGGCCACCGGGGCAACACTCTTCTACGCTGACCCGAGCGTCCTGCACGAGGGCGTTTGGCTTCATGAAGAATGCGCCCGATACCGCGCGTCGCGGGGCCTCACATGAGTCGCCGCCAGGCTGCGTTCCGCCAGAGCGACGTGACCAAAGCCCTTAAGGCCGTGATCGCGGCCGGGCTGCCCGTAGCTGGTGTGAAGGTCAGCGCACAAGGTGAGATCGAGATTGTGACGGGCGATGAGAGAGCGCAAGATTCGCCAGCGCAGGGAGGGAACGAATGGGATCGTCTGTGATGCGGCGACCGCCGCCCTATTGCAACGGCTTCATCGACCGCCATGGCAAAGCCCGCTGGTACTTCCGACGTGCCGGTTTCAAGCGCGCGTCCTTGCCCGGCCTGCCATGGAGCCCCGAGTTCATGGCGGCCTACGAGCAGGCACTTGCCGGGCAACCGCCGCAGATCGGTAGCGCCCGAACGAAGCCGGGCACGGTCCGCGCCCTTGCGGTCAGCTATTTCAACTCGCCGGATTTCCGTTCTTTAAGGCCATCTTCGCAAGCAATCTATCGCGGCATCGTTGATCGTTTCTGCATCCAATACGGCGACAATCGTATCGCCAACCTGAACCGCGAGCATGTCGTGAAGCTAATGGCTGCCCGAGCAGAGAGGCCGGTGGCTGCAAATAACCTGCGCAAAGTGCTCCGCGCCATGATGAAGCACGCTGTCGAGATCGGCTTACGCGCCGATGATCCGACACGCGACGTGAAGGCAATCCGCGTCAAATCGGACGGCTTCCATAGCTGGAACGAAGATGAGATCGCGCAATTCGAGAGGCGTCATCCGATAGGGTCTCTTGGACGCTTAGCGCTCGCCCTTTTGCTCTACACCGGCCAGCGGCGATCAGACGTTGTGCGGATGGGGCCGCAGCATATTCGCGACGGGGTATTGGGTGTCCGCCAACAGAAAACGGGCATCGAGCTTGCGATCCCTGTTCACTCAACGCTTGCCGCCGTTATAGCCGAGACGCCGACCTATCATCTTACTTTCCTGACTAATCAGCTCGGTCGCCCTTTCACGGCGGGCTACTTCGGTCAATGGTTCCGTGAGCAGTGTGACATGACGGGCCTGCATCATTGCAGCGCCCACGGCCTCCGGAAGGCCGCTGCGAGGCGTCTGGCCGAGGCGGGATGCAGCACGCATGAGATCGCGGCGATCACCGGTCACGCCACCCTGAAGGAGGTGGCACGCTATACCGAGGCCGCCGACCGAAAGCGGCTCGCGCAGTCGGCCATGGCCAAAGTGAGAACATCGAGTGACAAACCTGACGAAAGGTTTGTCAAAAAGGGCTAAAACGCCTTATAAATCAACGCTGAATTTGTATCTGCCAAACGGGAACGGTTTGGACAATGCTCGCCAGCTGGGTCGGCCCGTTGGCTCCCACCAGCTCCCCCAACGACACACGACGCGCGGTGACAATGCCGTCGAAGGGGGCCTTAACCTCGGTATAGCCGAGGTTCAGCGCGGCTTGGGCGGTATCGACCTCTGCCTGCTTGAGGCGGGCTCGCGCGGAGTCGCGATTGGCCGTTGCGTTATCGAGCGCCTGCTTCGACGTGACCTGGCGGCTCGCGAGCTCGGACTGCCGTTCGAACTCCGCTTCCGCCTGCTTCAATGAGGCTTGGGCGCCGGCCTCGGCGGCCCGCGCCTGCTCGAGCTTGAGCTTGTAAGGCTCGGGCTCGATGACGAACAGCGTCGCCCCCTCCTTCGCGTCGTCGCCGTCTTTGTAATTGATCTTCTCCAGGAAGCCCTGCACCCGCGCGACCAGATTGGTGGTGTTTATCGCCGAGGTGTAACCGGTGGCCTCGAGGTAGCGGGTGACCTTCTGCTGCGCCGGAATGGCGACGCTGACCTTCGGCGGCGGCGGGGCCACATAGCGGTTCTCCTGTCCGCAGCCCAAGAGCGCCACTGCCAGGACGCCTGCCGCGGCGCAAGCGGCGAGCTGCGCGCTCGCCAGCCGATCAATCCTCATCGCGAGACCCTCAAATTCCCATGGTCGAGGACACCGGATTATTGTCGAGGCAACCGGTTTGATTCCCGCGCCGCTCTCGTGCGTCGCGCGACTCCTCAGCATCCGAAGTTACGATCCTGTGTCTCGAAGGGAAAGCCTTGGCGTCTCAAAACACAGCCGGCGCCCGAAGGCGCCGGCTGTCCCCTTCCCCCGTGTTTCTTACGCTCAGGAGCTGGTGTTGAGCACCGTGACCGCGCGGCGATTTTGCGACCAGCATGAAATGTCGTTGCAAACCGCGACCGGCCGTTCCTTGCCATAGGAGATGGTGCGCATGCGTTGCGGATTAACCCCGCGCGACGCGAGATAGTCGCGCACCGTCTGCGCGCGCCGCGCGCCGAGCGCGATGTTGTACTCGCGCGTGCCGCGCTCGTCGGCGTGGCCTTCGATGGTGAAGGTGTATTGGTTGTAGACTTGCAGCCATTGCGCCTGCTTCTCCAGCGTGGCGATCGACTGCGACGTGAGTTCGGAAGAATCGGATTCGAAGAACACCCGATCGCCGACATTGACCACGAAATCCTGCTGGCTGCCGGGCGGCGCGCTACCTCCGGCCTGCGGATCGTTCGGCCTGTTCGCGCAAGCAGACAAGGCAAGGGCCAAGGCCAGAAAGCCGGCGAGCTTTGCCGCACGGACGACGCGTACTACGACACTCGTCATTCCGCTGCCCCCATGGTTGCCCGGTTACCGCACATGCCGCAGGTCTAGCAGGTGCGTGGTTAAGCGAAGGTTCTTGTCGACCTTGATCGGGTGTTGCCCGGATCGCTCAACGGCAAAGAAAAAGCGGAAAACCCCTTCCGGTGGTTAATGCCCGGTGAATGCGGCGCCTTGTAGGCCCCGTAAGTTCCATTTTGATGCTGCGCCCCCAAGTCATGCCCGCTACTGCAACAGCGGCGACCACGCTGGATCGGACGCGTAGCTCGGCGTCTTCAGAATCTGTTCGTTGCGGCCGGTCACGTCCACGGTAAAGAGCATCGGCCCGGCGTTGCCGCCGGGGTCACGGAAGAACATGATCACGCGGCCGTTCGGCGCCCAGGTCGGCCCTTCGTTGTGATAGCCCTCGGTAAGAATCCGCTCGCCTGATCCGTCCGTGCGCATGATGCCGATCGCAAACTTGCCCTCGGTCTGTTTGGTGAAAGCGATATGGTCGCCGCGCGGCGACCACACCGGCGTCGAATAGGCGCCGTCGCCGAAACTGATGCGCTGCGGCTCCCCGCCGGTCGCCGCCATCACGTAGATCTGTTGCTTGCCGCCGCGGTCGGACTCGAAGCTGATGCGCGAGCCGTCCGGCGAATACGAGGGCGCGGTGTCGATCACCTGCGCGTCGGTCAAGCGCGTGGTTGCCTTCGAGCGCAGGTCCATCACGAACAGGTTGGAATTGCCGCCGCGTTGCAGACTGAAGATCACGCGCTGCCCGTCGGGCGAGAAGCGGGGGCTGAATGTCATGCCGGGAAAGTTGCTGACGATCTCGCGCTGCCCGGTCTCGATGTTCATGAGATAGACTTTGGGATCGCCCTCCCTGTAGGACATGTAGGTGATTGTGTCGGCCGACGACGAGAATCGCGGCGTGAGCACGAGGTCGTCCCCGCGCGTGAGATAGCGCACATTGGCGCCATCCTGATCCATCAATGCCAGCCGCTTGATCCTGCGCTCCTTCGGACCGGATTCGTCGACGAAGACGATGCGGCTGTCGAAATAACCCTTGTCACCGGTGATGCGCTCGTAAATGGCGTCGGAAATGATGTGGGAGATCCGCCGCCAATTGTCGGCCGTGGTGTTGTACTGCTCGCCGCGCAGCTGCTGCCCGGCGAAGACATCCCACAACCTGAACTCCGCCTTGAGACGGCCGTCGGACTGCGTGATGCGGCCGGTGACCAGTGCCTGGGCATTGATCTGCCGCCAGTCGGCAAAACGCGGCAACGCGTCGACGCTGGCGATTTTCTCGATATAGGCGGCCTGATCGATCGGAGCGAACAAGCCGGAGCGGCGCAGGTTCGAGGAAATGATCTGGCTCACATTGCGCCCGCCCGCCGGATCCTGCAGCCCGACTCCGATGAAATCCGGGATCGCAATCGGCACCGGCTGGACGTTGCCTTGAGTCACGTCGAGCTTGAGCACTGCTGCCGCCGGGTGCGGCGAAAGGCTCATGAGCGCGCCCGCCGCTCCTCCCAGCATGATCAGGCGACGGCGGCTTAGGAGGCTTGCCGTTGAATCGGCATTGCCCGTCGCGCCGTTGCCTTGCGCGACGGCCGCGACACCTAGCCGCGGATCATGTCGCGCGGGTCGAAGGTGATCTCGACGTCTTTCCATTGCTCGTAATGCTCGGGCTTGAGCATGTCATAGGGTTGACCGCGGAAGAGCGCGCGAACGGCGCTGTCGCGGGCGGCGATGAACAGCGGGCTTTTTCCGCTGCTGAGCACGATTGGCGGAGAGGCCAGCGTGCCGTCGGGCTTGAGCTTGATCCTGATCAGCACCACCAGCTCCTGCGGGTCCTTTGCACCGGCGGGCACCGTCCACAACTGCGCAAGCCGGGCGCGCAACGCGTCCAGCTCGCTCAGCGACAACTGCGCCGCCGCGCCGTTCGACACGCCGAGCGAGGGCGTATTGTTGAGCGTCTCGCCGGCGGCAGCGAGGCGCGTCGAGTCGCGCTTGTCGAGCAGCGCCGCGACCTGTTTGGGATCGAATTTGGGCGCTGGCGGGGCGGGCTTCTTCGGCGGGGTCGGAGGCTTGGCGTCGGCCTTCTTCGGCTCCGGCTTCTTGGCTTCTTCTTTCGCCAGCGCGTCCGCGATCGGATCAGGCGGCTTGTCGGCTTGCTTCTTGTCCGGCTCGGATTCGGCGGGCTTCGTTTCCGGAGCGGGCGGCGGCTCGCGCGCGGCTGTAACTTCCTTCTTTTCCACCACTTTTGCGGTCGGGTCCTCGACCGGCTTCGCCTCTGCGACCTTTTCGACCAGCGGCTTTGCCGTCTCGGCCTGGGGCGCGCTCTTCGTGCCCGCCGTAATCTTGGAGAACTCGGATGCGGTCACCAGGTCGATCGGCAGCCCCTCGTTCGACGACACCGGAAGCGGCCTGGCGGCAAGCGACCACACGCTCCACAGCAATATGGCTGCGTGCCCGATCGCCGATATGGTGTAGGCCGTCCTCATTCCCCCCAGTCACGCCATCAACGGGCAGAGGCCTGCTGCTCGGTCTCGGTCACCAAAGCCACGCGCCGGAAACCGGCGGCCGATATTCGCCCCATCACCTTCATCACGGTGCCGTAGTCGAGCTGCCGGTCGCCGCGCACGAAGATGCGCTCCTCCGCCCCCTGGCGAGCCTCAGTGATAGCCTTGAGCTTGGGGACCAGTTCCTCCACCGCAATTTCGGTATTTTGGAGGTAGATCTGCCCGCTCGCGTTGAGCGAGACGGTCAGCGGCTCCTTGTCCTGGTCGAGGGTCTTGGCTTGGGTTTGCGGCAGATCGAGCGGCACCCCCACCGTCAGGAGGGGCGCCGAAACCATGAAAATGATGAGCAGGACCAGCATGACGTCGACCATCGGCGTCACGTTGATCTCGGCCATGACCGGGCGACGGCGATGCCGCCTGCCGGCGAGCCCGGCAGTGCCACCGTTCATTGCCATTTGCGTCCCCCTATCCCCGTTCGTCGATCTGGCGCGAGAGAATCGCGGCGAACTCGTCGGCGAACCCCTGCAGGCGCTGGGCCTGCTTATTCACGTCGGATACGAACTTGTTATAGAAAATCGTCGCCGGTATGGCAGCGATGAGGCCGATTGCAGTCGCGAACAGGGCCTCGGCGATGCCGGGGGCAACCACCGCCAGCGAGGTCGACTGCTGGCCGGCAATTGCCCGAAAGCTCGTCATGATGCCCCAGACGGTCCCGAACAGGCCGACAAAGGGGCCGGCGGAACCCACCGTCGCCAGCACCAGAAGATGACGCTCCAGGCGGGCGACCTCGCGCTGGATGGTCACCTCCATCACCTTTTCGATGCGCATCTGCAGGCCGGCAAAGGAGCGCGGCTGGCCCTCGATGCTGCGCTTCCACTCCCGCATGGCCGCTACGAACAGCGCCGCCATGGAATGGGTCGGGCGCGAGGCAAGCGTCCGGTAGAGCTCCTCCAGGGATTGGCCGGACCAGAACGCCTGCTCGAAAGCGTCCATGGCCCGCTGGGTGCGCGAATAAAGGAGGAGCTTCTCGATCGCGATCGCCCAGACCATGACCGACGCGATGAGCAGCCCGACCATTACCAGTTTGACCACCAGATCCGCGTTCTGGAACAGATCCCAGATGGAAAGCGGCGAGGCGGACGGCATGGCATCTCCTTCCCGGCTGGTCCTTCGGCTGTCCCGCGAAAGGTGACCAAACTAGGGCGCAAGGCGCGCCATTGCGAAAAGTTAGCTGGCGCCGAGTGCCTTAACGCCCGGTTACCGCAGCAGACGGCAGCCGGTGCGACACGGAGGCTCGTTAAGGCCTTTGTCGCGGTGACGATAGCGCGACCCGCCCGTCAGCGGCGGATGCGGTCCTGATCGGCCCGCATGGCGGTGCGCAGCGCCTTGGGGATGGGCCGCGCGCGCCCGTCACAAACGAAGGCGACCCGCACATGCGCCTCCACGAGAAGCTCCTCGCCTCGCAGAATGCGCTGATTGAGCGTGATCGAAGCGCCCTTGACTTCCTCCGGGGCGGTGACCACCGCCAGCACGTCGTCCATGCGCGCAGGCTTGAGGAACTCGATCTGCATCGAGCGCACCACGAACGCAAACCCCGGGGCTTCCGCGCTCGCCTCTTCGAACAGCGCACGGTGGTGCGTGCCGAGCAGGCGCAGATGATTGCTGCGGCCGCGCTCCATGAAGCGCAAGTAGTTGGCGTGATAGACGATGCCGGAAAAATCGGTGTCCTCGTAATAGACACGAATTGACATGACATGACGGCCGTCCCGCAATTCGCCGTCAAGCGCGTTCATCGCGGCGGCACACGCGTGCGCATCGACGCCTCCCAGTTCCTGCCGTCGAACGGTTTCGGCGAGATCGCGGCAAGGTCTATGTCGTCGATGCAACGCACATTTACGTCGATTTTGTCCGGATCGGAGCGCGGCACATAGAACGGATGCATGCCGCAGTGCTTACAGAACGTGTGCTTTGCCGTCCCGGTGTTGAACTCGTACGTGGTCAACTCGTCCTTGCCGCGCAGCAGCTCGAAGCGTTCCGGCGGCACGATCAGATGCAGAATTCCTTTCTTGGTGCATATCGAGCAGTTGCAATCGCTCGCGGATGCAAGATCGGCCGTGACGCGGAACCGCACGCGGCCGCAGTGGCAGCCGCCTTCCATGGTCCTGAGCATCCTCGTTGCCTCCGAGATCATCCTGCCCGGCGCCCGAGATCTAGCTCTCCGTTCCCTCGCCAAACAAGCCAAACTGCCCCGGATCGCGCGCGGGTTCTGCGAGCCCAAGATGACGGAACGCGTGCGACGTCAACAGTCGACCGCGCGGGGTGCGCTGCAGAAAGCCTCGCTGGATCAAAAACGGCTCGATGATTTCCTCAATCGCGTCGCGCGGCTCCGATAGCGCTGCCGCGATGGTCTCGATTCCGACCGGGCCGCCGCCGTAGTTCTCCGCGATCGTCGTGAGGTAGCGCCGGTCCATGGCATCGAGCCCCGCGGCATCGACCTCGAGCTCGATCAGCGCGCGGTCGGCCGCGGCGCGGTCGATCGCCGTTGCGCCCGCGACCAACGCGCGCGCCGCGGTTGACGATCTCTTCGAGCTCGCTCTCGGAATAAAAGTTGAGCCGCACCGGAATCCCGAAGCGGTCGCGCAGCGGATTTGTGATGAGACCGGCGCGCGTGGTCGCGCCGATCAGGGTAAATCGCGCGAGATCGATCTTGACCGAACGCGCGGCGGGCCCTTCGCCGATAATGAGGTCGAGCTGGAAATCCTCCATAGCCGGATAGAGAATCTCCTCCACCGCCGGGTTGAGCCGGTGGATCTCGTCGATGAAAAGCACGTCGCGATCTTCGAGGTTGGTCAGCAGCGCCGCGAGGTCCCCCGCCTTGGCGATCACCGGACCCGACGTCGCGCGGAAATTCACGCCAAGCTCGCGCGCCACGATTTGCGCGAGCGTGGTCTTGCCCAGCCCCGGCGGACCGACGAACAGCACATGGTCGAGCGGCTCGCGCCGCGCACGCGCCGCCTCGATGAACACGGAAAGGTTCGAGCGCGCCTGCTGCTGGCCGATGAATTCGGCGAGCCGCTGCGGCCGCAGCGAGCCGTCCGCGCTGTCGTCATCGCGGCGCTCGGCCGTCACCAAGCGGCGGGGAGTTGAGCTCACCGAAGCATCCTCACAGCGTGCGCTCCCGGCTGTATTTGTTCGGCAGCAACTCGCTAATCGCGGCGACCGCGGGACCGTTGGCGCCGGGCACGATGACGCGGGCGTTGCGATCGTAATCCCAGATCAACTCGCGGCAACTCCCGCACGGTGACACGACGACGATCGCCTGATCCGCTTCGTGGGGATCCGGATGGCGCACCGCCACGATCGTGTCGATGCCGGTCTCGCCAACGTCGGTGACCGCCCGGCCGAGCGCCACGGCCTCGGCGCACACCGCCATGCGGCCCAAATAGGCATCGAGATTGACCCCGGTATAAATGCGACCATCGCGCGTGCGCAGCGCGGCGCCGACCTCTTGCCAGTCGTTACGGTAACGCCGTCTGATCGCGTCAGCGGCGGCGACGATCAGTTCCTGATCGCGCTCGCTCAGCATCGAATAGCGCTCGAATGCGTCATTTCGCGAGTTCCTTCAATCCGAGCCGGATCAGCCGCGCGGTGTCCGCTCCCTCGCCCGCGCTGCGCGCGGCGGCGGCGATGGCGGCCGCCGCCTGCGGCTGACCATATCCGAGGTTGATCAGCGCGGAGACCGCATCCACGATCGGCTGCGGCGCACGCTTATCCTCGACGGCACCGGACAGCCGGATCACCGCCGGGTCGATATCGGCATAGGCGGGCGCCTTGTCCTTCAATTCCGTGACGATGCGCTCGGCAACCTTCGAGCCAACGCCGGGAGCGCGCGCGACCATCGCCTTGTCGCGCATGGCGATGGCGGAGGCGAGATCGACAGGCTTGAGTGTGCCGAGCACGGAGAGCGCGACCTTGGCGCCGACACCCTGCACGGTCTGCAACAAGCGGAACCACTCGCGCTCGACGTCGGTGAGAAAGCCGAACAATCTGATCTGATCCTCGCGCACGTAGGTTTCGATCGAAAGCGCGGCGGGCTGCCCCACGCCCGGCAATTCCTGCAGCGTGCGGGCGGAGCATTGCACGAGGTAACCCACGCCATTGACGTCGAGAACGATGAAATCCTCGCCGTAACTGTCGATGATACCTTTGAGTTTGCCGATCATGCGCGTGCCTCAGCCCGCCACCACCTTGAGCACGGCGCTGCGGCGATGGTGCGCATGGCACACCGCGATCGCGAGCGCGTCGGCGGCATCCTCCGATTGCGGGTCGGCTTTCGGCAGCAGCACTCCGATCATCATGCGGATCTGCGCCTTCTCGCAATGACCGGCGCCAACGATGGTTTTTTTCACGAGATTCGGGGCGTATTCCGCAACCGGAAGCCCGGACATCGCCGGCACGAGCATGGCGATGCCGCGCGCCTGGCCGAGCTTGAGTGTCGCAGACGCATCCTTGTTGACGAAGGTCGCCTCGACCGCGGCTTCGTGCGGCGCATGCTCTTCGACCACGCGGCGCAAGCCGTCGTAGATGGCGAGGAGCCGCGCAGCGAGTTCGGCTTTCTCGTCGGTCGCAAGCGACCCGCAGGCGAGAAAGCTCAGGCGATTGCCGTCGAGAGCCACCACGCCCCAGCCGGTGCGGCGGAGACCGGGATCGATGCCGAGAATGCGAATCAGGCCGCGCATGATCGCCCGTTGATAGCCCCGCCCGCGGCAACAGCCTAGGCCGTTCGCAATATTCCCGTCGCTTTCGCTCAATGCCACGCATCCTACTGGCATGGGTCCCCGCTTTCGCGGGGCCGATTAGTGTACGAGTTGGTGAGCTGCACTCGGAATGAACCCGAGCAGCGTTGATGCCCGCCCCGATCAGCGCGTCGTCGCCGGCCGGCTCGCTGAAGCCTCCGCGCTCAGCTTCTGCAAGAGCGCGTCCGAGACTTCGAAATTGGCGTAGACGTTCTGCACGTCATCGTGCTCGTTGAGCGTCTCGATCAGCTTGAAGAGTTTCTCGCCCTGTTCGTCGTTGACGACAACGGTGTTCTGCGGCTTCCACACCAGGGCCGCCTTGCGCGGCTCGCCGAATTTTGCCTCCAGCGCCTTCCCCACCTCGCGCAGCGATTCCTGCGTCGTATAGATTTCATGTCCGCCCTCGTTCGACACCACGTCCTCGGCGCCGGCCTCGATCGCGGCCTCCAGCATGGCATCGCCGCTTGCGACCCTGGCGTCGTACTCGACCACGCCGACACGATCGAACATGAAGGAGACCGCGCCGGTCTCGGCCAAATGGCCGCCGGATTTGGTGAAGGTCGCGCGCACTTCGCCTGCGGTGCGGTTGCGGTTGTCGGTCAGGACCTCGACGATGACGGCGACGCCGCCCGGTCCATAGCCTTCGTAGCGGATCTCGTCGTAGCTCTCCGCGTCGCTGCCGGTCGCTTTCTTGATCGCGCGCTCGATATTGTCCTTGGGCATGTTCTCTGCGCGGGCAGCGATGATCGCCGCCCGCAGGCGCGGGTTCATGGCTGGATCGGGCGATCCCATCCGGGCCGAGACCGTGATTTCGCGTGCGAGCTTTCCGAACAGCTTGGATTTCGCCGCATCCTGCCGCCCCTTGCGGTGCATGATGTTTTTGAATTGGGAATGGCCGGCCATGGCTTGCTCCTCGACGGCCCCGCGCCGCGCAAGTGGAAAAAGCGCGATCGGCGAAACCGCGGATATCGATGATGTCGGCGCGTTATTGGGACGCCTCGCATCGAAAATAGGACGCGGCTGCGCCGAAATCCAGAACCGGCTGCGGCCCGCGAGCATGCCCCGTCGCCGCGCGCCCGTCACCGAACGGCGCCGGTATTGCGAATCGGCCGATCGCGGCCGCGCCCTTTAGTCGATGCCAGAGCACCGCCGGCAAGCTAGGCGCGGACACGGCAAATTCGTGTCGGGCACCGTCACGATGAAGCGAGAAGCAGGCGCTATTGCCAAAATTTGGGCCGCGCCTCTTCGAGCCGGCCGCCCAGGCGCACCGCCCCGATGCGCCGCGCCAGCCCGCTGGCGTCCTCGGTCTCGACCGCGAGCGCGCACAAGGTTGCTTCGCCCATCGCCGGCTCAAAGCGCGCGCCCGAGATCTTGGTCAGAAACCGCGACAGCGGCTCCTCCTTGTTCATCCCGATCACCGAATCGTAGTCGCCGGTCATGCCCACGTCGGAGATGAAGGCGGTGCCGCGCGGGAGAATCTGATGATCCGCGGTCGGCGCGTGCGTGTGCGTGCCGACGACGAGGCTCGCGCGTCCGTCGCAGAAATGGCCCATCGCCTGCTTCTCGCTCGTGGCCTCGCCGTGGATGTCGATGATGATGGCGTCGGCCGCCTGCTTGAGCGGACAGGCAGCAAGCTCGCGCTCGACGGCGGCGAACGGGTCATCCAAGGGGTCCATGAAGATGCGGCCCATGGCGTTGACGACGAGCACGCGCGCGCCGTTCTTCGCGTCGATCATTGCCACGCCGCGGCCGGGCGTGCCGGCGGGATAATTGACCGGGCGCAGCAGCCTCGGCGCGCGTTCGATGAAAACCAGCGCCTCCTTCTGGTCCCAGGAGTGGTTGCCGCCGGTGACCACGTCGGCGCCGGCATCGACGAATTCCTGGTAGATGGCTTCGGTAATGCCGAAGCCGCCGGCGGCGTTCTCGCCGTTGACCGCCACGAAATCGAGCTTCCAGTCGCGCACGAGGGCACCCAGGCGCTCGAGCAGGATCGCGCGCCCGCTGCGCCCTACGACGTCGCCGATGAAGAGGATACGCATGCCTCACGCGGCTCGGAAGTCGATGACCTCGCGCTCGGTTAGCACGAGATCGAGGCGCGCGTCGCGCGCCGTCGTCGGCACGCTTGGGATTTCCTGCACGGCAAAGCCGAGGCCGCAGGCGATGACGGTTTTGCGCGCGCGCAAGTGCGCAATCGTCAGATCGTAGTAGCCGGCGCCATAGCCGATGCGCTGGCCGCTGCGGTCGAACGCCAAGAGCGGCACGAGCAGGATATCGGGAAAGACTTCGGCTGCGTCGGGCGCGGGCTCGCGGATGCCCCAAGTGCCGGCAACCAGCCTTTGGCCAAAGGCAAAGGCGCGCATGGTGAGCGGCTTGCCACGTCCGGCCACCGCCGGCAGCGCGAGCTGCGCGCCGCAGCCAGCGAGCTTGCGCATCAGCGGGATGGGATTGATTTCGCTCCCGATCGGCATGAATCCCGAGACGATCGTCTGCGGCGTTATCGCGACGGGGAACCGCCGCTCCGCAATGGCCTGCGCCGCCGCGGCACGCATGCCAGTGGGCAATGCATCGCGGCGCGCGCGCGCTTGGCGGCGCAGCTCGGCTTTGGTGTCTTCGATCGAGGTGGATTGAGCCATCGACCCGGGGCGTGAGTGCGGAGCCGCAATGGCCGTTGGAGCGTCGATCCCGGGTTCCCTACGAAGTAGGTGGGCGCCATATGTCCGAGCCCACGAGCCCGGTCAGGGACAGCTCCCTTGAGGATCGATAAGGCCCCGGGGATATGGCTCCTCACGCACCTCGCAGCCCCGCGCGGGCAATGTAGTGCCTGGGCGGTTGCGATGCTACCCGTGAAACGGCGTGTACTCACAAATTGCGATTGTTGGGCAATCGCAGGCTGACGTCCCGCCGGGCTCAGTCCGCCTTGGCGCCGGAGAATTTCACCACCTTGGCCCACTTTTCGGTTTCGTCCGTGATGAGTTTCCCGAATTGGGCGGGCGTCATCGGCATCGGCTCGCCGCCGAGCTCCGCAAGCCGCGCCGTGAGCTTCGGATCGGCGAGGACCTCGTTCACTGCCTTGTTGAGCGTAGCGACGATCTCGGGCGGCGTGCCCTTGGGCGCCACGATTCCGTACCAGACCACCGCCTCGTAGCCTGGCACGGTCTCGCCGATGGTCGGCACATCCGGGAGCGCCTGCGAACGCTTGCCCGCCGTCACACCCAGCGCGCGCAGCGCGCCAGCCTTGATGTGCGAGATCGAGCCGGGCAGGTTGTCGAAGATAACCTGGACGCGGTTGGTGAGCAGGTCTTGCAGCGCCGGCGCCGAGCCGCGGTACGGCACATGCTGCATGTTGATGCCGGTCATGACCTTGAACAATTCGCCCGACATGTGCACCGACGTGCCGTTGCCCGAGGAGGCCATGTTGATCTTGCCCGGATTGGCCTTCGCGTAGGCGATGAACTCGGCCACGGTCTTGGCCGGTACGTCCGGGTGCACCACCATAACGTTGGTGAGCAGCATCGTGCCCGCGACCGGCACGCTGTCGCGAATGAAGTCGAACGGAAGCTTCTCGTAGAGGGTCGCATTGATGGCATTGTTGGGAGCGGCGAATCCGATCGTATAGCCGTCAGGCGGCGAGCCCAGCACCGCAGCCATCCCGATGTTTCCGCCAGCGCCGACTTTGTTCTCGATGATGAGTTGCTGGTCCAAGCGCTCCGAGAGATATTGTCCAATGACGCGCGCCACGGTGTCGTTCGGTCCGCCGGCGGTGAACGACACGATCCAATGCACCGGACGGGCCGGATAGCCTTGTGCCGCGGCGATGCGCGAGGAGGCCGGCAGCGCGGCAGCGCCTGCTGCCAAATGCAGAAAATGACGGCGGTCAAGTTTCATCGTGGCGAAAGTGGACCTCACTGTGCGTCTGGATGAATGCACGCCTTAGCCCATCGGAACGCCGGCGTCGACGACTGTCTGATTGAGCTGCCTGGTGAGGCTCTCGATGCGCTCGGCCGCCGCATTGAGGGCGGCGACCACCGCTGCTTGCGTCGCCTGGGCGCGGTCGGCGGATACGACGCTCGCCTCCTGAAGGGTGGCGAGCTCCGGCTCGAGCCGCCGCAATCTTTCCTTCACCTCCGAGAGCTCATCGGCGAGCGCCAGCGCTGCCATCACCGTGAGCCGCGTGTCGCCGATCTCGCCGAAGCTCGCCCGCAGCTGGCGGATGCGCCCGTCGAGCTCCTCGGCGAGACGGGTGAGACGCGCCTCTTCGCCATTCTCGCAGGCCATCCGGAACTGGCGGCCGTTGATGGTGACGTTGATCTGCGCCATGGCACCCTCAGCGCTCGTTCGCCGCGAGCACGGAGCGGATCGTGTCGATGGCAGCATCGAGCCGCTCGGCAACCTCGCGATTGGCCGCCTCCAGCGTCCGGTTGCGTGCGGCCGCGGCATCGAGCTCCGCGGCAAGGCGAGAGCGGTCGGCGCCGAGCGCGTGCAGCTGAGCATCGAGCGTCTGCTCGCCGCGGTCCGCGTCGTGCCGCCGCTCGACGGCGGCCGCGAGCGCATCGAGCGCGAGGGCAAGACGTTTGCTGGCGGCCTCGATGGCGCTCGCTTCCGTCATTCTCGACCGACCCCTTGGCCCGGCGGATTACATAGCCGATTCGTCAGCCCTATGGCCGGAGAAATCTTTTGCGTCGGCAAGCAGTTAGAAGAAGAACCCTACGTTGCGTGTGCACTCCTCGTCAACGCTTGACCGCAATTCATCCTCGCCCCCTGTGAATGGCGACCGAGCTAGGCGGCGGCATTCTTTGACTCGCTTGGCCCGCGTGCTAGAGCCTCGCCCGAGAACCGCTTGGCCCGGCGATGACCAGCCCCAATTCGCTTCTTGCTGCACCGGCGTCCCCTGCGACCGTCCGCCGGGACGAGCGCGCAGCCGCGGCACGCGCGCGGCATGATCGCATGGCCAATGCGCTGCGCGCGCTCGCCATGGACGCGGTCGAACAGGCCAAATCCGGCCATCCCGGCCTGCCCATGGGGGCGGCCGACGTCGCGACCGTGCTGTTCACGCGCTTTCTCAAGTTCGATGCGGCGGATCCCGCCTGGCCCGACCGCGACCGCTTCGTACTCTCGGCTGGTCACGGCTCGATGCTGATCTACGCGCTGCTCCATCTCCTCGGCTACGAGAAGATGACGATCGAAGAGATCAAGCGCTTCCGCCAGCTGGGCTCGATCACCCCCGGCCATCCCGAGAACTTCCTGACGCCGGGCGTGGAGACGACGACGGGCCCGCTCGGCCAGGGACTTGGCAACGCCGTCGGCATAGCCATTGCCGAGCGCCACCTCGCCGCGGTGTTCGGCCCCGAACTGGCGGACCATCGCACCTACGTGCTCGCCTCCGACGGGGACCTGATGGAAGGCGTCAGCCAGGAGGCAATCGCGCTCGCCGGGCATCTCAAGCTCAACAAGCTGATCGTGCTGTTCGATGACAACGGCATCTCGATCGACGGACCGCTGTCGCTTGCTGATTCCGTCGATCAGGTGCAGCGCTTCGCGGCGGCCGGCTGGGCGGCAAGCCGCGTCGACGGACACGATCCCGAGGCGATCGCCAAGGCGCTCGAGGAGGCGCAGTCCGGCGATCGGCCGGCGCTGATCGCCTGCCGCACCACCATCGGCTTCGGCGCGCCGAGCAAGGCGGGAACGGAGAAGTCCCACGGCTCCCCTCTCGGCAGCGACGAAATCAAGGGCGCGCGGGAACGACTCGGCTGGGCGGAGCCTGCCTTCGCCATTCCCGCCGAAGTGCGCGAGCTGTGGCGCAGCGCAGGGCGAGCCGGCAGGGCAGCGCACCAAGCCTGGAACGGTCGTCTCAACACGGCAGCACCGGCGCGTCGGGCCGAATTCGAGCGCCGCATTCGCAGCGAGTTGCCGAAGGATAATCTCGCTGCCGCCATGCGCTCGGTGAAGGAGAAGCTTGCCGCCACGCCGAAAGAAGTTGCCACCCGCGCCGCGTCGGAGACTGCGCTCGAAGCGCTGACCGTGGCGGTGCCGGAGATGATCGGCGGCTCGGCCGACCTGACTGGCTCCAACAACACCAAGCCCAAGGGCATGACGGTGTTCTCGGCTGCGAACTATTCGGGGCGCTTCATCCACTACGGCGTGCGCGAGCACGGCATGGCATCGGCGATGAACGGTATGGCGTTGCACGGCGGCGTCATTCCCTATTCCGGCACGTTCCTCGTATTCTCCGATTATTGCCGTCCGGCGATCCGCCTCGCCGCACTCGCGGGCGAACGCGTCATCTATGTGATGACCCACGACTCGATCGGGCTCGGCGAAGACGGCCCGACGCACCAACCGGTCGAGCATCTCGCCGCGCTACGCGCCATTCCGAATCTCTACGTGTTCCGCCCATGTGATGCGGTGGAGACCGTCGAATGCTGGCAGCTCGCGCTCGAGAATTCGCACGCGCCCACCATTCTCGTGCTCACCCGCCAAAACTTGCCGCAGTTGCGGCTGGGCTTTGAGGAGATGAACCGTTGCGCCGCCGGCGCCTACGAGCTCGTCCCGGCGGAAAAGGCCGCCGAGGTCTCGCTGTTCGCCACCGGCTCGGAAGTTTCCATCGCGGTCGAGGCACGCAAATTGCTGCGCGAGCGCGGCGTGTCCGCACGCGTGGTGTCGGTGCCCTGCTTCGAGCTTTTGCGCGCCCTTCCGGCCGCCGAGCGGCGGAACATCGTCGGCACGGCCAAAGTCAATGTCGCCGTCGAGGCTGCGGTGCGGCAAGGCTGGGACGAGATAATCGGGTCCGACGGCGGCTTCGTCGGGATGACGACGTTCGGGGCGAGTGCGCCCTATAAGGACCTCTACAGGCATTTCGGCATCACGCCGGAGAATGTTGCGAAGGCGGCGTTGAGCAAACTCGGCAAGACTTAACGGCCGCGCCGAACGTCCCTATCTAGTGTCTCGTGAGCTAACGTGTTCAACGTCTCATGCGCCCGCGCAGCGCTAAGGCCGCGGGACAGCCGTGGAGGGGAGCCAAGGAGCCGGAAATGTCAGTTCGGGTCGGTATCAACGGGTTCGGCCGCATCGGCCGCAACGTGCTGCGCGCCATCGCCGAAGCCGGGCGCAACGATATCGAGGTGGTTGGCATCAACGATCTCGCGCCGGTCGAAACCAATGCGCATCTCCTGCGCTTCGATTCCGTGCATGGCCGGTTTCCCGGCGAGGTGACGGTCAAGGGTGACGCGATCAGCGTCGGCAACGGCCTGATCAAAGTGACCGCCATCAAGGACCCGGCGACCTTGCCGTGGAAGGAGCTCGGCGTCGATGTTGCGCTCGAATGCACGGGCATCTTTACGTCGAAGGACAAGGCGTCAGCGCACCTTTCCGCCGGCGCCAAGTGCGTCCTCATCTCAGCGCCCGCGGACGGCGTCGACCTCACGGTCGTGTATGGCGTCAATCACGACAAACTCACGAAAGAGCACAGGGTCGTCTCCAACGCCTCGTGCACCACCAATTGCCTGGCGCCAGTCGCTAAGGTCCTCAACGACGCCGTCGGCATCGACAAAGGCTTTATGACGACCGTGCACTCCTACACCAACGACCAGCCCTCGCTCGACCAAGTGCATAAGGACCTCTATCGCGCGCGCGCCGCCGCGCTCAACATGATCCCGACCTCCACCGGCGCTGCAAAAGCCGTCGGGCTCGTGCTGCCGGAACTCGCCGGCAAGCTCGACGGTGTGGCGATCCGGGTGCCGACGCCGAACGTCTCGGTGGTCGACTTGAAGTTCCTCGCGAGGCGCGCCACCACGAAGGACGAAATCAATGGCGCCGTGAAACGCGCCGCCGAGCAGCAGCTCAAGGGCATTCTCGGCTATACCGAGGCGCCCAATGTCTCCAGTGATTTCAACCACGATGCGCACTCATCCGTGTTCGCGCTGGACCAGACCAAGGTGCTGGATGGCACGCTGGTGCGGGTGATGTCGTGGTACGACAACGAATGGGGCTTCTCAAACCGGATGATCGACACCGCGGTTGCGATGGGCAAGCTGGTCTGATCCCGCCGGCAATGAGCGAAGGTGTTGCCCAGCTCTGGGTGCGCGCGGCGGCGCGCACAGGCGGCTGACATGTTCCGCACGCTCGATGACGTCGACGTCAGGGGCAAGCGCGTGCTCGTGCGCGTCGATCTCAACGTGCCGGTCGAGAACGGCAGGGTCGCGGACGCGACCCGCATCGAGCGGGTCGTCCCCACGATCAGGGAGATTGCGGATAAGGGCGGCAAGGCGATCTTGCTTTCCCATTTCGGACGCCCGAAAGGGCCCGATCCGACACAGTCGCTCAAGCTCGCCGCGCCGGCGATCGCCGCCGTGCTCAAGCGCCCGATCGCGTTCGCGGAGGATTGCATCGGCGAGAAGGCCGCCGCCGCAGTGAACGCCATGAAGCCGGGCGACATCCTGTGCCTGGAGAACACCCGCTTTCATCCGGGCGAGGAGCGCAACGATCCTGATTTTGTCGCGCAACTGGCCGCGCTCGGCGACATCTTCGTCAACGACGCCTTCTCGGCGGCGCACCGCGCCCATGCCTCGGTGGAAGGTCTCGGCCGCAGACTGCCGAGTTATGCCGGCCGCGCCATGCAGGATGAGCTCGAAGCGCTCACGAAAGTCTTGCAGACCCCGGTGCGCCCGCTCGCGGCGATCGTCGGGGGCGCCAAGGTGTCGACCAAGCTCGATCTGCTCGGCAGTCTGCTCGCCAAAGTGGATGCCCTGATCATCGGCGGCGGCATGGCGAATACCTTTCTCGCCGCGCGCGGGCATCGCGTGGGCAAATCACTGTGCGAGCGCGATCTCCTGGCGACCGCGCGCGAGATCATGGACAAGGCGAAGGCCAAAGGCCGTGAAATCGTATTACCGGTCGACGCCGTGGTTGCCAAAACGTTCGCGGCGAACGCGCCTTCGCGTGTGGTCGCGGTGGACAGCGTGAGTGACGATGACATGATCCTGGACATCGGCCCGCGCAGCATCGAGCATGTCTGCTCCATGCTCGCCCGGGTGAAGACGCTGGTCTGGAACGGGCCGTTCGGCGCTTTCGAGCTCGAGCCTTTCGACATCGGCACGATCGAGGTCGCGGAAGCTGCGGCGGAACTCACGGCCGCCGGGAAGATTGTAACGGTGGCAGGCGGCGGTGACACGGTCGCCGCGCTCAATGCCGCTGGCGCGACCGAACGGTTCACGTACGTCTCGACCGCCGGGGGCGCTTTCCTCGAATGGCTGGAAGGCAAATCTTTGCCGGGCGTCGAGGTACTTAGGGTCAGATGAGTGGCCGATGCAACGATACACTCTTTGCAACGGCTCAAAGAGGCGGCAAAATTGCCGATGAATGCGTAACGCGACGGAGGAGGTTGTGATGAACCTCGCTGAACTCAACAAGGTCGCCGAGGCCATGGTCGCGCCGGGCCGCGGCATTCTCGCCGCCGACGAATCGTCGGGCACCATCAAGAAGCGCTTCGATGCCATCGGGGTGGAATCGACCGCCGACACCCGGCGCGATTACCGCGAGCTGCTGTTTCGCTCATCCGAGGCGATGTCGAAATATATTTCCGGTGTCATCCTCTACGACGAGACCATCCGCCAGAACGCCAAGGACGGCACGCCGCTGGTCAAGCTGATCGCGAACTCGGGGGCAATCCCGGGGATCAAGGTCGACAAGGGCACGAAGCCATTACCGTTCTCGCCCGGCGAAGTGATCACCGAGGGTCTGGACGGTCTGCGCGAGCGCCTCGTCGAATATCGTGGGCTCGGCGCCAAGTTCGCGAAGTGGCGCGCGGTGATCGATATCGGCCCCGGCATCCCCAGCTACGCCGCGATCATGACCAACGCGCATGCGCTCGCACGCTATGCCGCGCTCTGCCAGGAGGAGGGCATCGTGCCGATCGTCGAGCCGGAGGTGCTGATGGACGGCGATCACGACGCGGACCGCTGCTACGCCATCACCGAGTGGCTGCTCAAGACGGTGTTCGAGCAGCTTTACTATCAGAAGGTGGCGCTCGAAGGCATGGTGCTCAAGCCCAACATGGTGATCGCGGGCAAGAAGGCGAAGAAACGCGCCGGCGTCGAGGAAGTCGCCGAGAAAACGGTGCGACTGCTCAAGGCCTGCGTGCCAGCCGCGGTCCCCGGCATCGCTTTCCTGTCCGGCGGCCAGTCGGACGAGGAGGCGACCGCGCATCTTGATGCCATAAACCGGATCGGCGGCCTGCCGTGGCGGCTCACGTTCAGCTACGGCCGCGCGCTGCAAGCGGCGCCGCAGAAGGCTTGGTCTGGAAAGAGCGAGAACGTCGCCGCTGCCCAGCGCGCCTTCGCCCACCGCGCGATGATGAACAGTCTGGCGACGCGCGGGCAGTGGAAGCAGGACTTGGAAAAGAAGGCAGCCTGAATCGCTAATCCCGTCGGCGCGCGTTGCGCGCAAGCTTCGCGCGCCGATCACGTTGCCGCTCCGCGGATGCACAAACGGTTGCCGTCACTGGGGCGGCCTCTTGCGACGTGACCTTAGTCCGCTGCGATACGGCTCGACTTTTACCGTCTCGTAGGATTGAGGCTCTATAAACGCCCCCAAACTGCCCGATTGCGGGGGCAATCGATATCCCATGGCGTCCCGAGAAAAACCGGCCGAACCGAGGCGTCCCGCTCCGCGCCTTTATCTCGTGGCCCCGCAGGAGCCTGCCGGGCTCGCGGAGCGACTCGCCGAAGCACTCGACGCGGCCGACGTCGCCGCCGTGCTGCTGCGCCTGCCGCAGGGTGACGAGCGCGCGCGGATCGACCACGCCAAGGCGCTCGCGCCGACCGTGCAGAACAAGGGCGCGGCGCTGCTCCTCGACGGGCATGCCGATCTCGCCGTGCGCGCCGGCGCCGACGGCGCCCATCTCGGCGGGGTCGAAGCGCTCACGGCCGCGCTGCCGATGCTCAAGCCTGCGCACATCGCCGGCTGCGGCCGACTTACGACCCGGCACGATGCCATGCTCGCCGGCGAAGCCGGCGCCGATTACGTCATGTTCGGCGAGCCCGACGCGACGGGTTGCCGGCCCTCGTTCAACGCCGTCGCAGAGCGCGTGGCGTGGTGGGCCGAGCTGTTCGAAATCCCCTGCGTCGGATTTGCTGCCTCGCTCGACGAGGTGGAGCCGCTGGCAGCGGCCGGCGCGGATTTCGTCGCTGTTGGGGAGTGCATCTTCGCCGACCAGCGCGGGGATGCCGCCGCGGTTGCGGACGCGGCACAACGGCTCGCGGTTGCGGAGACGATCGCATGACATGCGTGCGATACGCCGCGGCCGCCCTGCTGGCGCTCGCGTCCTCGGTCGGCGCGATCGCGTCTGCCACTGCGCAGACGCCCGGCCAACCTGCCCCGCCCATGATGCAGCCTGCGGCCAAACCGGCCGCAAAGCCGGCACCGCTCAAGCCTGCTGCGACGACGCCGACGGCCGCCGCGCGCGAGCCCGATCTCGCCTACGGCGCCTACCAACGCGGCTACTACGTCACCGCTTTTGCGACCGCGACCCGTCGCGTCGAGGAGCTCAAGGACGTGAAGGCGATGACGCTCTTGGGCGAACTCTACGCCAACGGCGTGGGCATCAACCGCGACGACCAGAAAGCGGCCGAGTGGTATCGGCTGGCCGCCGAGCGGAGCGATCGCGAGGCGATGTTCGCGCTCGCCATGATGCATTTCGGCGGGCGCATCGAACCCGCCAGTCGCGAGGAAGGCGCAAAGCTGCTCGCAGCGGCCGCCAAGCTCGGGCACGCCGCCGCGGCCTATGATCTCGGCCTCCTTTACATCGAAGGCCAACTCTTCCCGCAGAATTTCGCCCGCGCCGCCGAGCTCTTCCGCAGCGCCGCCCAGGTCGGCAGTCCGGAAGCGCAATACGCGCTCGCGACGCTCTACAAGGAGGGCCGCGGCGTGCCGAAGGATCTAGTCGAGGCGGTGCGGCTCTTGGCCGCCGCTTCGCTCGCCGACAACACCGACGCCCAGGTCGAATATGCCATTGCGCTGTTCAACGGAACGGGCGTAGCCAAGAACGAGCAGCTGGCGGCGATCCTGTTGGCGAAGGCCGCGCGCAAGGGCAACCCCGTTGCACAAAATCGCCTCGCCAACATCCTCGCCGTCGGGCGCGGCGCGAACGCCAACCCGGTGCAGGCCATCAAATGGCATATCATCGCCAAAGCCGGCGGTGTGAGCGACATCCCGCTCGATGCTTTCGTGCAGCAGCAGCCGCCGGACATCCGCGCCGCCGGCGAGAAAGCGGCGAAGGCCTGGGTCGACGCGCTCAAGGAGCTGCGCCAGTCGCGCTCTTGACGCGAAGCGTCGCTACAGGCAGACCCCACGTTTGACGCCACGCCCGCCCGAGCGGGCATGATGGACACATCGCGGGTTTCCCCGCGCGCCCCGACCATGCTCCGCTCCGCCCTTCTCAACGTGATGATCAAGGCCGCGCGCAAAGCGAGCCGCACGCTCAAGCGCGATTTCGGCGAGATCGAGCACCTGCAAGCCTCGCTCAAAGGGCCGGCGAATTTCGTCACCGCGGCCGATCAGCGCGCCGAGGAGATCTTGCGCGAGGAACTCGAGCATGCGCGCCCGGGTTACGGCTTTCTCGGCGAGGAAGGCGGCGCGCGCGAAGGCAGCGACAAGACTCACCGCTGGATCGTCGATCCGCTCGACGGCACGCTGAACTTCCTGCACGGCATTCCGCACTTTGCGATCTCGATCGGGCTCGAGCGGGAAGGCACGATGGTCGCGGGGCTTGTCTACAATCCGGTCACCGACGAGCTTTTCACCGCCGAGCGCGGCAAGGGCGCCTTCCTCAACGACCAGCGGCTGCGGGTCGCGGCGCGCAAACGGCTTGACGACGCGGTGGTCGCCTGCGCGCTGCCGCATCCCAGCCGTGGCGATGTGGAACTCACGCGCAGCGAGCACAGCACGGTGCAGGACCGGGTCGCCGGACTGCGGCGGCTGGGGGCTGCCGCGCTCGATCTCGCTTGGGTCGCCGCCGGCCGTCTCGATGCTTATTGGGAGCGCGGCCTCTCGCCTTGGGACATGGCGGCGGGCATCGCGCTGGTGCGCGAAGCCGGCGGCT
>WNGA01003217.1_pt1 | contig 34009 bp, 39 predicted proteins | sample 5400061 | NCBI WGS metagenome assembly WNGA01 (sample SAMN13153366, study PRJNA577476) | soil metagenome | isolation source: 100 cm soil or saprolite under grassland replicate 2 | place: USA:California | collected 2016-06-15 | reverse complement strand
AGAGATAGATCAGCATGAGCCCGAGCCAGAAGCCCGGCACCGCCTGACCCAGCACCGCGCCGCCCATGCCGAGATAGTCGGCGATCGAGCCGCGCTTGGTCGCGGAGATCACGCCAATCGGGATGGCCAGCGAGAAGGCCAGCAGCAGCGCCCACGTCGCCAGCGACAGCGTGGCCGGCAGCCGCTCGAGCACGAGGCCCAGGGCATCGCGCCGGTAGCGCAGCGACTCGCCGAAGTCGCCGCGCGCGGCATTGGCGACAAAGCGACCGTACTGGACGGCCAGCGGGTCGTTGAAGCCCAGGCGCTGGCGGAACTCGTTGACGTCCTTCGCCTGAATGTCCATGGGCAGGAAGAGCAGCACCGGATCGCCGCCCAGCCGCATGAGAAAGAACACGGCCGTGAGCGAGAGGAAGACCACCAGCGCCGTCTGGCCGAGGCGCGAGATGAGGTAGGCGCGCACGCGGGGAGTGTACCCGATGCGTGGGACCGCCCATACCGTCCTTTGCGCACAGCCCGAGACTAACTTGTGCTAGCCTACGATGCGGCGCCATGTCTACGCTGTTTCACGGTTCCATCTACTTATAGTTAGGCGGAGCTGGAGACAAATAGCTTCGCGGCTGACACACCTCAAAGCGCGTTGCGCCGGTTGTCAGCGGCAGGGTGTCCAAATGAGCAAGGAGCATCTGTTCCCGCAGTGGCTGATCCTCCGAACCGGAACGCAGAAAACCGGGATCCGGTGGGGGAAGAAGCCCGGGGTTCCCGCCTTGGCTGCGACGTTTCCCCTATGTGTGGAATGCAACGCAGCGTTCGGCCGCGATCTCGAGGGGCCCACCTGCCGGCTCTTTGAGGACATCGAGCGAAACCGGGGGCTGAACGACGAAGAGGCGGAATTGCTGGTTCGATGGATGTGGAAGATCAAGGGACTTGCTTGGATGGCAGCCCATCCTGATGGTCAATACAGTTCGAAGTACGCCCTCCGCGAGCGGGTGCTTCTTCCAATCGATGAGATCCGTGGCCGGCTGGTTCTGGGCCTTGCTCTGGTTGACAGACAGCATCCCGACTCGACGGACCTCCCGATGGGAGTAGACTCATTGACCGAGCACGATGCTATATTCGTCTCGGGCGTGTTCTCCCGCATCGCTATGATGGTCGTTCTCGATCGGTTCGAGGCAATGATGCCCGTGCAGTTCGAACGCTACCACTTGGCGCAGAAGCGGAACCCGCTTAACGCGGTCAAGGTCTACTATCCACGGCGGTCCTTTCGTGACGACGTCGAAGCGGTTGGAGTAACCACTATGGCGTCACTTCCCTTATCCATCGCACATGACCGGCTCGCTCTTGAATTCCAGGGGCCGGCTAACCAGCGCCTGCACCCGACGGCCGCAGGAGCGGCCGCGGGTGAGGCGCAGCGTTAGATCGCTGCGATGAATCCCGACACGGTCCAGCTACCAGAGCCGAGAACGCCGCTCTATCCTCTGATCCAGCAGCAAGTGGCTGAGACAGCACGTCCCCTGGCCGACAGGCTTGAGGCGTGGCGAATGATGAATTCGCGGGCTTCGCTGCGGACCTCGAACTTCAGCGGGAAGCCCGTTAGCTATCAAAGCGTCCTGTTCGACGGAACGGCCCGCGTCGTCTTTTGGGGTGACTTCTTTGAACCATTCATGTTCGACGCTGCGCGACAGTCCTTGGAGCGGGTGATCGAGGCTTGCCGCGAACGCCATCTTGACGCGAGCGCGTACCTATCGGAGGCCACAGCGCTTCTGATCCTTCTAGTCGCCAAGACTTACGAGGAGATGGCCCGAACGGATCAGCTCCTTCGAGGCCGAGGGTACCCCGATTCAGTGGCCCCGGTGCAGGTCGCCCACAAGGTCGAGGCGATGAAGAAGAGGATCGCCGATCTCGCGCTGGCCTTGACTCATCGCGGCCGTTCGGCTCCTTCGGAGCAAGAGGTCCTGAACCTAAGACCTGGGTTATGGGGCGTCAGTATCGACCTGAAGGCGCTCTGGCGCCGCTGGTTCAAGCGTGCGATCTAACAACAGGATGAACCTGACGGCGCTACGCGCCGCACGGTATCGTGCGCGTTAGGCGCGCATGACAAATCCGTCGGAACTCGTAAGAACAGTTAAACTTGATATCGCCTACCTACGGCAGCAGTGGGACCAGTCCGTTGACGACGACTCGCTTCGCCGTTCAAGTCCCGTGCTCCGTCGTCTAATTGTTGAGAACGATCTTCAGCGAGCCTGGAAGGAGTCCGGCCAGGCGCGCGAGCCACAAATCCACGCCGCAACACTTGAGGGAGTGATCTCGGATATCCCGTTAGAGAAAATCATCTTTGCGGCTGCCGGGGGCGCTCAATATGGCAACCGCCCAATTGGCAGGAATCTTGATTAGGAACTACGCCGTCCCGCCCGAAGAGATACAGCGTCGAGCTCAGGCTGGAGTTCCTACCAAGCTCATGGGCTTGCGGGAGTTTGCTAACTCACCAGCAGTGATTGTTCGAGGCACTCCCATTCCGCGACGCACAACCATCAAATACGTGGCAAACAAGCTCGGCGGCGCGCACTTTGACCCCCGCCGTGAGAACAACGACGAAGGTGCAATGTATGAACTGCTTGATAAGGCCAGCACCATTGCGCTACTCGGAAAGCCTGCAATCTACTTTGAGCTCTTATCTGCTGGGCAAGCATTGGCGAATGCGGCTGATATCCAAGCGTTTTCGCCGTAGCGCGTCTAGCAATTCATTCAAGCCGAAGCCGCCGCGCGGCTCGGCTTAATTCAGGCGCTCAGAAAGGTACGTCGCCAAGGTGGAGGTGGAGCATGCGACTCGAATACATCATAGGTGGCATCACGGGGAGTGTCGCGGTGATGCTCTTTTCCATGTCTCCCGTCGCCGCGCAGTCTGCGGATGGAGGGTACCGGATATTCCGGCCCGACGGTCCTGGTCCGCACCCTGCGGTGGTCTTCGTCTCCGGCTGCAGCGGGTTTACGCCACCCGTTGCCCCTAAGGCCTATGAACGCTCGGCAGAGCAGCTGCGCGGGCTCGGGTTCGTCGTGGTGTGGGTAGACTACCTAGGCAAGCGCAATCTAAAGACCTGCGCGGATGGCGGCATCACCCAAAAGGAAGCGGGCCGAGATGCTATCGCGGCCTCGTCATGGCTTCGCTCGCAGCCGTACGTTGATGTCAAGCGCATCACCGCGATGGGATGGTCCTACGGGGGCGGCGCCGTGCTGTCGGTCCTCGGTACCCAGGGCCCCGATGAATTGATCTTCACCCGGGCCGTCGTTTACTATCCGTACTGCGCTGCCATAACGCCGTGGTCCCATGACATGCCCGTGTTGGTGTTCCTGGCTGGTTCCGATGACGCGGCCCCGCACCACCTGTGCAAATCTGCCCTTGAGAGCAGTTCGAGGAGGGGAGACGTCAAGGTCATCACCTACCCGGGCGCGCACCACGCCTTTGACGTGTCCGGACTGCCGCCCGAGATGAAATACTCGTTCGGCACAATCGGCTACCATCCGCAAGCCGCGACCGCTGCCTGGGAGGAGATTACGCGGTTCCTCCAGACGACGAGGTGACCGCCAGCGTTAGACGGGCAACGCTCAGTCGGCTAGGGCTACACCGTTACAGCAGGAGGAGGATGACATGGCGTTCATTCGCACGATACCGCCTGCCGACGCGGAGGGTCCGGTGCGCGAGATGTACCAGCGGGCGCACGGCCGATTCGGCTACGTTCCAAACTGGGCGCAGGCCTTCAGTCTAAGGCCGGGCGTAATGGATGGCTGGGCCGCCCTACTGAGGTCCATTCAGTCCAACCTTCCCGTTCGAACCTACGAGCTCGCAACGCTTGCGGCCGCCCGTGCGCTCCGAAGCTCGTACTGCTCCTTGGCTCACGGGAGCGTGCTTGCCGACAAGGTCTTCGATGCGGCGACAGTGACTGCGATCATGAAGGACGCGCACGAGTCCCCTCTCGAAGCCAGCGAGCGCGCCATGATGGCGTTTGTAGAGAAGGTGGTCCTCAACGCAGACGGCGTCACGTTCGCAGACATCGAAGTACTCAGGTCTCATGGTTACCAGGACGAGGAAATCTTCGATCTGGCCGCTACAGGAGCTGCTCGCTGCTTCTTCAGCAAACTCCTTGACGCCTTGGGAGTACAGCCGGACTCGACCTTCAACGACCTCGACCCGACTCTGCGGCAGGCTCTGACGGTGGGGAGGCCAGTTGCCGTTCGACCAGAATGAACATTCCTCGATGCGCGTGCGGCGCCCATCCGTTAGGGGCATCGAGCGAAACCGCGTCATTACAAATAGGAGGCGGTGCATCATGAGCGCTGAGAGGAGCGAGCGTTGCCTTGATCTCCGGGGCAAGGTCTGTCCCAGTCCGACGTTTGATACGCGCATGACCCTCAACGAAATGGCTGCAGGGGAACTGCTCGAGGTCGTGACGGACTATTATCCTGCCAAACAGACGATTCCGATGCTCATGCGAGAACTGGGATACCCCTGTGAGCTCATCGACGGAGACAAGCCTGTCTTCCGATTCATCATTCAGAAGGTGTAGCAAAACAGAAAGGAGGTATAGCTGAGAGAGGTGCGGCTTTATGAGAGCCAACCGGCGATGTAATGCATAAAGGGCAAAGGAGGGAGCAAGATGGCCAAGATACTGGCAGTCGCCACGCACGCGACGGACGATCCAACCAAGTGCAGCTTAGCATTCATTACCGCAGTGGGGGCTTTAGGCGGCGGCAAGGAGGTTACGATCGGCCTCGTTGGAGAAGGGGTCTATCTGGCAAAGGAGGCGATCGCGAAGACGGTCCAAGGTGTCGGCTTCCCACCGCTCCCCGAGCTGATCGACAAGGTGGTTAAAGGGAATGTCCCGATCTTTGTCTGAGGCGCCTGCTCCGTCGCCCGTGGGGTGACCGAAGCGGACCTCAAGACTTTGAACGCCTCGTTCATGGATCCCATCAAGTTTGCTAGCCTGATCTCCGAATCGAGTGTGGTCAGCTTTTGATACGGGGGGTCGAGGCTTGGGGGGGCGAACATCTCCCCCTCACTGCCGCGATATGGTAGGCCCCTAACCGTGCGGTGGAGCGGACGGCGCCGATGCGCCGCCGCTCAGCGCCAGCGTTGTGCCGCAAGGAGGATTCTTCTGTGAGTAGCTCGAAGCCATCGGTGGATGAACTATGGTCTCGCCTCAAGAGCGTGGCGGGTGATGCGTTCGAAACGAAGACGGGGAAGCCCTTTACCTATGAAATTTCCGGCGACGTATTTCATCCTAGCCGAACGAAATACAACGTCTCGAAAGCCGACTTCAGAAAGGCTCTTGCACTGGTGCCGGTTGACGGGCCGGGTGCGATCAATCGCACCGTTCGAGGACCGGCCTACGTCTGGGGCGTGCTCCACGACAAACGCATCCGAAAGCAAGACTGGTGAAGGTGTCGCGGCATAATCCGGCAGCCGAGCGGACGGCTTTCAGCCGCCGCTCACTTCTGCGTTAGGCAGCTTACAGTCACTTTCAAGGTGGAGAGTGCGCGTCCAAGCGTCAAACAGTCCGCAGTCTTCCAACAGCACGCCTGCTGCATGGCGGGCTTTGCCCGCGAGCATCTGGGCATTGGGGTTCGGCTCGCTGTTCATGGACATCTCCTCGGAGCTGATCCACAGCCTGCTGCCGGTATTTTTGGTCACTGCCCTGGGTGCTTCCATGGTCACCGTCGGCATCATAGAGGGTGTGGCGGAAGCTACTGCCGCTGTCATAAAGGTCTTCTCAGGCGCACTCAGCGATTACCTCGGCAAGCGCAAGTTCTTGCTGGTTCTCGGGTATGCGCTCGCTGCGTTCACCAAACCCATCTTCCCCCTGGCCACGTCGATCAGCTGGGTGTTCACGGCACGTTTTGTCGATCGCGTTGCTAAAGGTATCCGCGGTGCGCCACGCGACGCGCTGGTAGCCGACCTAGCGCCGCCGCAAATGCGAGGCGCGGCCTACGGACTTCGCCAGGCGCTCGATTCGGTCGGGGCTTTGATCGGCCCGCTGCTGGCAGTGGCGCTCATGATTTGGTTCGCCAACAACATCAGGGCGGTGATGTGGGTCGCCGTGGTGCCGGCTTTCATCGCGGTGGCGTTGCTGATGATCTATGTGCGCGAGCCCGAGCGAGAGCCCGCGGCCGCCGCAGCCAAGGCGCCGCTCACTCTTGCCGATGCCAGGCGCCTTCCGTTGCGTTACTGGCTCGTCGTTCTACTCGGGGCTGTCTTTACGCTGGCGCGCTTCAGCGAGGCTTTCTGGTGCTGCGCGCCCAGGACGTTGGGCTGGACCTCGGCTACGTACCGATTGTGATGATTGTGATGAACATCTTTTACGCGGGGGCTGCCTATCCGGCTGGGGCCGCCGCCGACCACGTGAGCCAGCGCACGTTATTGCTCCTCGGCCTGGCTCTGCTGATCGCTGCGGATTTTGTGCTTGCCTTTGCCGTATCGCCGCTCATTGTGTTCGCCGGGGCTTCGCTGTGGGGGTTACACATGGCCTTTACGCAAGGCTTGCTGTCGAAACTTGTAGCGGACACCGCTCCCGCGGAGCTGCTGGGCACGGGTTTCGGGATATTCAATCTTGTGAGTGGCGGCGCGCTGCTATTAGCGAGTGTCATTGCGGGCTCTCTATGGAGTTCTCTCGGGGCATCGGCCACGTTTCTGGCTGGTGCAGTGTTCGCGGCCGCGGCGGCTGTCGGGTTGCTAGCCGCCGTACGGCACCGCGAGCAAACGCCTACGAAGTGACCGAATGAAGGACAGTCGGCTGCCTAACAAAAGCATACACCGGACCGTTCGACGGCGGTGCTCCGCGCGGCCATTGCCCGGCCGGTGATGCTCGGCGTTCGGCGGACAGCGAGTCGGAGTGAATCATGGTGAAGGCCGTCGCGTTCTTCAAGCGCCGGGCCGGGATGGCGGTCGAAGAGTTTCAGGCCTACTGGCGCACCCGGCATCCCGAGGTCGTCACGCAGCTGTCCGGCGTGCACCGGTACGTCCAGTCGCACACGCGGCTCGCCGCCTACCGAAACGGGGAACCCGTGTACGACGGGATCGCCGAACTCTGGTTCGAAGACACCGCGGCGATGCGTGCCCTTCGTGACACTCCCGAGATGGTATCCGTCCAGACGGACGAGGCCCGGTTCATTGATCGATCCAAAATGGGGCTAATCATTACCGATGACTACGTGGTCAAGGACGGTCCCGCCCTGCCGGGAATGGCAAAGGGCATCGGGTTCGTCCGCCGAAAGGCCGGGATGCCGGTCGAGGCCTTCCAGCGGCACTGGCGGGAAGTGCACGGACCGCTCGGAGCCGCGATCCCGGCGCTGCGGCGCTACGTGCAGAGCCACACACGGCTAGCGGCATACGACCGTGAGCGCGAGCCAACGTGGGACGGCATCGCCATCATCTGGTTCGACGACCCCGCCGCGCTGCGCGCTGCAACCGTTACGCCTGAATGGGGTAGCGCCAAGGCCGACGACGCGAACTTCATCGCACCCGGTCCTGTGTCATTCATCATTACCACGGAGCACGTGATCATCGGCTGATGCCAATGTCGCCCGCGGATCGCGGCCGGAGAAGTGTTGGTGCGCTGCCGAACTTCCCGCTCCAGCGGACCTCGGGCTCACGTTGCTCGCCCGCGGCCGCTGAGCGGAGCGTTGGCCAGACAAGGCCAGGTGTTGAAGCATGACGATGGCTATGTTGGTACCATTCTTCGACAGCGCCGCCAGCCCCTCGATCACCTTACTTGACTTATGACCTCTGTTAGTGATCATATGACCTCCTATGGAGGTCAAGCTACAATCGAGCCCTTTCGGGAGCCCGACGCGCACGCGCGTCCTGCTTGCCCTCCGCCTCCTCGGGCAGAGTTATCCCCGCGAACTTGCGAGGCTCCTGGGCGTGCCCCTTTCTGTTGTACAGAAGGCGGTGCGTAGTCTGGAGCTGGACGGGCTTGTGGCAAGCCGATCCGTAGGACGGACCCGCCTGGTGCAACTTGAGCCTCGCTACTTCGCGCGGGAGAGTCTCGAGCAGTTCCTGCAACGACTCTCCGAGCCGGAGACGGAACTCCGCAGGGAGGTAGCGGCCTTGCGACGGAGACCGCGCCGAGCCGGGAAGCCGCTCTGATGCTCTCCGAGCGATCGAGCCTTGGGGCCGTGGCTGCGGCCGTCACACGAGCGCTCCGGAGTCACGGCATCAGGGCGGTCTTAACGGGCGGAGCGTGCGCGACGCTCTATAGTAACGGTGCCTACCATTCGGAGGATCTCGACTTCATTGTGACCGGACCTGCCACTCGCGCCCAAATGGACGCTGCGATGTCGGCGATCGGATTCACGCGGAGACAGGATCAGTACGTCCATAGGCGCTCCCGCTTCTACGTCGAGTTCCCGCGCGGGCCGCTCGCGATTGGGGGCGACTATCGCATCAGGCCTGTGGAACGCCGGACCGGACAAGGGCGGATCCTGATGCTCTCCGCGACCGACTCGTGCCGGGATCGTCTTGCCGCCTTCTACCACTGGAACGATCGCCAGAGCCTGACAGTGGCTGCAGAGATCGCAGCGCGAAATCGCGTAAACCTCAGGGCGCTGAGACGGTGGAGCGCTGCCGAGGGGGCGGAGATGGCATTCAGAGAATTTCTCTCTGAGCTCAAGCGCCTCCGTCGCCGCGCGCGCCGGAGCTAGGAGGGTTTCAGCCCCTTTCCTTCGCGGCGTAGCTCACCGCGAGACCCGGCGCGGCGTCGCTCTGGATGCCATAGGGCGGGATCGGATAGCTCGTCGTCGGCCACGCCGCCGTAGCGCCGCTCGGCGTAGCAGGGGATGGTGAGCGCGGGCTCGCCCGTCTTGAGCGCCTTGCCCCAGGAATCCGCGCAGGCCGACTCGCCCACCGAGGTGAAGCTCATCTTCTTGTAGCCCGTCCACTGTAGCCCGTTGATGAAGAAGATCATCTGGCCCGGCGTGCCGTAGATGAGGCAGATATCGGGCGGATCGAGCCGGCCAGAGGTGAGCGGCGCCACGGCCATGGCGGCGTAGCGGCCGTAGGGCACGCAGTCCATGGCGTGCTGGTGGCGGCTCGCGTCCGCCTGCGTCTCGAACCAGACGCCGGCCATGCGATGGCCCGACAGCCATTCCTCGTCCTGGGGATGAAGCCCGATCACCGCGCCGCACTGGGCGCCGACCAGATCGGCCATGGTAATCCCCACGGTCCAGCCGAGCTGGCGCGCCTGCGCCACGATCTGGTCGGTGGTGTGCTTGACCTTCGGCCGGCGGATCTTGGGGATGGCCTCCATGGCCTCCACGGTCTCGAAGAGCTTCATGCCGATGGGGATGGACCGCAGCCGGAGGTACTGGTTGAGCCCGCTGACGATGGCGTCCCACTCGTAGCGCTCGGTGGTCATTGCACTCTCTCCTTATGCGCCCTCACCTTGATCCTCTCCCCCAAAGGGGAGAGGAAACCGGAAATCCTCGCCCCGATGGGGAGAGAGGAAGCCTATCGAGGCGCCGTCGTCCACGACGTCCTGGAGCAGGGCGATCAGAGCGGGCTCGTGCTGGCGGACGGCTTCCGGGGTCAGCAGCTCGGGAGCGTCGGGCTCAAGGGCGGCCATCGAGGGCGCGCCGGAGCTGATCCAGATGATTGTCGTCGTGGGCGGCCATGCCGGCCGTCCAGTCCTCGAAGGTGACGCGATCATGGACCGGGTGGATGGAGCCGCGCTGCCACTGCTCGGGCGTGAGCGTTTTCAGCAGCGCCAGCAGCTCGCGGCGCCGGCGAGCGAATGCGGTGAGCGCCGCGCGCGGATCATTGCGCGCGTACTGGCGCTCCTCGGCCCAGCGGTCAGGATCGAGCGGGAACGGCACTTCCCCCGCGATGCCCCAACGCGCGGCATCCTTTGGCGGGGCGCCGACGACGAAGACGGCGGGGTCGTCCATCGCCAGCATGGCGTGGAACCGGAGGATGCAGAGCTCCTCGATGTCCCGCAGATGGCAGATGACCTCGATGACGGACCAGTTGCGGGCATCCGGGCGCCGCGCCAGCCCGCCGGCGGGTCGGCCGCGGATCGCCGCCGCGAGCTGGTTCGGCATGCGGGCCAGCCGGGCGAGACGCTGCCCGACGGGCTTGCGCAGGTACTCATCGCGGGTGGGCACGGCCGGGCCTAAGTCCGGAACTCCTGGTCCAGGATCTCGGTGATGAAGCGGTCCAGCGACACCGGGTAGAAGCGGACATTGGGCGAAAGGATGACGCCGGTATTGATCGTCTCGCGCTGGGCCAGCTCGTCCAGCGCGCGCTCGATCTGGGATTGCGGGTTGCGGTCCCAGCGCTGGATCTTGAGGTCTTCGCTCTCGAGCGTCACGTGATGCTTCGAGCTGTACATGAAGGAAAAGACCCGCGCGACCAGGGCCTGGTCCATCAGCTCGTTCTCCTTGAACAGGTCGCCATAGGTCTGCCCGGCGCGTCCCGGCGCCAGCACCAGGCGCGGGGAGACCTTGATCTTGCCGCGGATCTCCACCGAGCGGTGCGGCTGCTCCTCCTGCGGCCCCACGAGGATGTAGGGCAGCACATGGTAGCCCGCGATGATCCCCGTGATCGGCTTGCGGAGGATCTCCGTGGCCTCGAAGAGATGCTTGAGGAACTCGGGGTCGTGGCGCTCACCGAACATCCGGCATCACCCTCGGAAGATGGAGACTTCCATGCAGTCGAAGGCGAAGTCGTACTCGCGGCTGTCGTAGCGCCCGCCCACGCGCACATGCGCGAGGTAGGCATTGACCTCGCGCCGGTAGATGCCGGTATTGTCCGCGACCACCAGCGCCCCTTTCACCAGTCGGGGCTCGATGGCGCGCAGGTAATCGAGGTAATCCTCTTTCTTGGCGTCGATCAGAACGAAGTCCACCCGCCCGCTGAGCAGCGGCAGCACGCGGAGGGCGTCGCCCACCGCGACAGAGATATTGCGCTTGAGCCCGGCCTTCTCCGCATTACTCGCGACGAACTTGGCGAGGTAGTCGTTATTCTCGATGCACGTGAGCCGGCCGTTGCGCGGCATATTGCCCGCGACGAGGATGGCCGAGTAGCCGAAGAGGCTGCCCACTTCAACGCCCCGCCGGCACCGGTGCTTGGCCAGCAGCCGGCGCAGGACGCGTCCCTTCTCCTTGCCGATCACGGGGATGTGCCACATCGTCACGGCGCGGTCCATCAATCGCAGCATCCGGGCGGCGGCCTTGGTCATGGCCATGATCCCCTCACCCTGCCCTCTCCCCAGAGGGGAGAGGGGAAGGAAAGAGAATCCCTCGCCCCCAGAGGGGAAGAGGGGAAGGAAAGAGAAACCCTCGCCCCCGGAGGGGGAGAGGGCAGGGTGAGGGGGAGGACGATGTCATCGGGCCGGAAGCCGCGCGGCCACGCCGTCGGGCAGCGGATAGCGGCGGTCCCACTTTCCGGCTTTCACGATTTGGCCGGGCAGCGTGCGGCCGACGATCTCCTGGACGCGTCGGGACGTCGCGATGAGCGCGTCGAGATTCACGCCCGTCTCCACTCCCATCGCATGCAGGCAGTGGATGAGGTCCTCGGTGCAGACATTGCCGGACGCGCCGGGCGCGAAGGGGCAGCCGCCCAGCCCACCGATCGAGCCGTCGAAATTGGCGACGCCCGCCTCCATCGCGGCCAGAATATTCGGGATGGCCATGGCGCGGGTGTCATGCGTGTGGAGCGTCCACTCGATGCCGGGGAAGCGCGGCGCGAGGCGCTCGAGCACGCGGCTGACCTGGGCGGGATTGGCCATGCCGGTAGTGTCGGCGAGGCCGATGCCCCTGGCGCCGAGGTCCACCAGCCGCGCGACCACGGACTCGAGCTGGGCCACCGGCACATCGCCCTCGAACGGACAGCCGAAAGAGCAGGAGATCCCGGCATAGACGGGCTTGCCCCCGCGATGCGCCACCTCGGCCGTGGCCTTGAGCTTGGCGATGGACTCCGCGATGGTCATGTTGACATTGGCGAGATTGTGGCTCTCGCTGGCCGAGACCACGGTGTGGATCTCGTCCACTCTCGCGTCCACCGCCCGGACGGCGCCCTTGTCATTGGGCACCAGCGCCGAGTAGCGCGTCCCCGGCCGCCGCGTGATCCCCGCCATCACGGCCTCGGCGTCTTTGAGCTGGGGCACGGCCTTGGGCGAGACGAAGGACGTCACCTCGATCCGCGGCATCCCGGTCGCCGAGAGGCGGTCCACGACCTCGATCTTCCGCTCCGTGGGGATGAAATCAGGCTCGATCTGAAACCCGTCGCGGGTTCCCACCTCGCAGATCGTCACGCGCCTGGGCAGCTTCATGTGTTCTTCTCCTGTGTCGCTTCCCACTCGTCCCTGAGTATCTCGCCCAGCCAGGCATCGTGCCAGTGGCCGTCCACGAAGTGATGGCGCCGCCAGACGCCGCACTGACGGTACCCGACCCGCTCCAGCGCTCGGCGGCTCGCGTCATTGGGCAACACCACGTAGGTGTACACCGTCTCGAGTCCCAGATCGCGAAAGGCGTAGCGGGTCCGCAGCCGCATGGCTTCGGTTGCGTAGCCCTTGCCCCAGATATCCTTCTCGCCGAGCACGATGCCGCTCTCGGCATTGCGGTTCCGGATGCGCTCGCCTTCGAGGATCGGGCCGAGCAAGACTCCCCCTCACCCTGCCCCTGCCCCCTCACCTTTATCCTCTCCCCCAGAGGGGGAGAGGGCAGGGTGAGGGGGAGAGGGAATGATTTTAATAGGAGCGGGGCATGCCGAGGACATGCTCCCCGACATAGGCCATCACCAGGTTATTGTTCACCGGCGCCGCCCGGTAGAGCCGGGACTCGCGGAACTTGCGCTCGATGTCGTACTCCTCGGCGAAGCCGTAGCCGCCGTGGCAGTCGATGCAGGCATTGGCGGCGTCGATCGCGGCCTCGGAGCCCAGGTACTTGGCCATGTTGGCCTCGGGCCCGCAGGACAGGCCCGCGTCGAAGAGCTTGGCGGCCTTCGTGCGCATGAGATCGGCGGCCTCGAGCGCCATGTGCGCCTTGGCGATGGGGAACTGCACGCCCTGATTGGCGCCGATGGGCTTGCCGAAGATCACGCGCTGGGTCGAGTAGGCCACGGCCTTCTCGACGAACCAGCGGCCGTCGCCGAGAGAGTCTGAGGCCACGAGGATGCGCTCGGCATTCATGCCGTCGAGGATGTAGGCGAAGCCCCTGCCCTCCTCGCCGATGAGGCTCTCGGCCGGGATCTCCGCATTGTCGAAGAAGAGCGCATTGGTCGAGTGATTCATCATCATGCGCAGCGGCCGCACTTCCAGCCCTTTGCCCTTGAGCTGGCGGATATCGATGAGGAAGACGCTGAGCCCATCGGTCTTCCGCTTGACCTGGTCCACAGGCGTCGTGCGCGCCAGCAGCAGCATGAGGTCGGACTGAAGCACGCGCGAGATGAACATCTTCTGGCCGTTCACCACATAGCGGTCGCCCTTCTTGACCGCGGTGGTCTGCAGCTTCGTCGTATCCGAGCCCGAGTTGGGCTCGGTGACGCCGAAAGCCTGCAGCCGCAACTCGCCCGAGGCGAGCTTGGGCAGGTACTGCTTTTTCTGCGATTCCGAGCCGTGGCGCAGGACCGTGCCCATGATGTACATCTGCGCGTGGCAGGCCGCCGCATTGCCGCCCGAGTGATTGATCTCCTCCAGGATGATGGCGGCCTCCACCATGCCGAGGCCCGCGCCGCCGTATTCGTGGGGGATCAGCGCCGCGAGGTAGCCCGCTTTGGTGAGCTCGTTGACGCAGGCCTCGGGATACTCGCGCTTGGCATCGAGCTCGCGCCAGTACTCGGGCGTGTACTTCTTGCAGAGCTCGTAGACCGCGGCCTTGAGCGCCCGCTGCTCGTCGGTGAGCGCGAATGACATGTCCTTCATATTGCCCCTCACCCTGCCCGCTCCCCCCTCACCCTGCCCTCTCCCCCTCTGGGGGAGAGGACAAAGGTGAGGGGGAGAGGGTCGTTGGTCATTTCCCCTGAAAGCGCGGCTTGCGCTTCTCGTTGAACGCCTTGACGCCTTCCAATCGGTCCTCGGTGGTGACGGTCACGTTATAGGCCTCGATGGCCAGCGCCATGCCGGTTTCCAGGTCGGTCTCGCTGCCCCAATTGATGGCCTTCTTCGCCTGCCTGACGGCCACCGGGCCGTTCTGGGCGATCGTGGTCGCGATCTCGAGCGCCTTGGCCCGCGCTTGCCCCTTTGGGACGACGTGGTTGACGAGGCCGCGGGCCAGCGCTTCCTTGGCGTCCATGCGCCGCCCGGTGAAGACCATTTCCTTCGCCATGGGCGCGCCGAGGATTCTTGGCAGGAGCTGGGTGCCGCCGATGCCCGGGAAGATGCCGAGCGTGATCTCGGGAACGGCGAAAACGGCGCTCTCGCTCGCCACGATCAGATCCGAGAGCACGGCCAGCTCGCAGCCGCCGCCCATGGCGAAGCCCTCCACCGCGGCGATCACCGGCACGGGGCAGTGAAGGATGCGCGCGGCGCCCTGCTCGAAGATCAGGTGCTGGGCGCGCCAGACTTCATCCGACATGCCCTGGCGCTCCTTGAGGTCACCGCCGACACAGAAGGCCTTTTCGCCCGCACCCGTGAAAACCACGGCGCGGACCGTCTTGTCCCACGTGAAGGCGTCGAAGCATCGCAGCAGCTCTTCGCCCATGGCGGTATTCATGGCATTGAGCGCTTCGGGGCGGCTCAACTCCACCGTGACCACGTAGCCGTCGGCCGAGGCCATAACGTTGAGCGTCTTATAACTGGATGACATGGCGCCCTGCCAGCTCCTTGATGGTGCGCTCGTCATAGCCCAGCTCGGCCAGCACCTCCGCCGAGTGCTCGCCCAGCAGCGGCGGCACTCGCGCAGGGCCCGGCCTCTCCCCGTCCCAGCGGATCGGCAGCCCCACCGCGCGATAGTCGGCCACTCGCGGGTGCTTCTGCGGGACGAGCATCCCGCTGGCGTCCGTCTGCGGCTCGGCGGCCACGCGGTCGAGCGTTAGGATGGGCGCCGAGGGCAGGCCCGCGGACTGCAGGCGTCGGAGCAGCTCGTCGGCGGCGAGCGTCCGCGTCACGGTGGCCATGGCCTCGACTAGCGCCGTGCGGTTGGCGACACGCTGCGGATTGCTCGCGAAGCGCGGGTCGCGTGAAAGCTCGCCGAGCCCCAGTGCTGCGCAGCACTTGCCGAACAGGGCGTCGGAGGCGGCGGCGATCATCACCCAGCCGTCGCGCGCCGGGAATGCTTCATAGGGGGCGATCATCGGCGTGCCCGAGCCCTGGGGCTGTGGCACCTCGCCCGAGGCCAGATAGTTCGTCATCTGGAAGGTGGTCCATGCCAGCGCCGTGTCGAAGAGCGCCGTCGTCACATGGGCGCCCCGACCCGTCCTGTCGCGCTCTCTCAGCGCGGCAAGCACCGCGGTAGCCGCCCACATCCCTGTGCCCATATCGATGATGGAGACGGGAATGCGCGCCGGCGGCTGGCCCTGATGGCCATTGATGGACATGAGGCCGCCATAGGCCTGCATCAGCGGATCGTAGCCCGGCCGGTCGCGATACGGTCCCTCCGGACCGAAGGCCGTGATGGAGCAGTACACGAGCCGCGGGTTGAGCCGCCGCGCCTGCTCCCACCCCAGACCCAGCTCCTCGACGACGCCGGCGCGAAGCGATTGGACCAGGACGTCTCCACGCTTGATCAATCGCTCTAGGATCTCGCGGCCTTCGGGGACCTTCATGTCCACCGCCAGGCTCCGCTTGTTGCGGTTGACGCTCATGAACGCGGCCGACTCCTCGCCCCAGTACGGTGGAGCCCAGGCGCGGGCGTCGTCGCCGCGCTCGGGGCGCTCCACCTTGACGACCTGGGCGCCCATGTCGCCCAGGATCTGGGTGCAGTACGGCCCGGCCACGTTCTGGGTCAGATCGGCGACGAGGAGGCCGGCCAGGGGAGCATTCATAGAGCCCCGATTATAGCGCGGCCTGAGTCAGGACTGCCCGGAGGCAGCGGGGCTCGCCATGGGCGGAGTGGCCCCCGCTCAGGAGGCGCGCGCGCGGAACGTGAAGGTCACGCGCACGTCATTGCCGACCGGATTGAGAAGGGATGAGTAGTTGATGCCATATTCGCTCCGACGGAGCACGAATTCGCCGGTCGCCACCAGGGCCATCTCCGACATCTGAACGTCCACCGGCACCGCGATCTCCCGCGTCACGCCGTGAACGGTGAGGCGGCCCATCACCGTGGCGCGCCGGCCCGCCATCTCCACGCGCTCGCTCTCGAATGTCACGGTCGGAAAGCGATTGACGTCCAGGAAATCCTCACTGCGCAGGTGGTTGTCGCGCATCTCGATGCCGGTGTCGATCGAGGCGGCCTCGACGATCACGCGAACCTTTGCCGTGGTGGGATCTTTGGGATCGACGACCACGTCGCCCTTGAAGCGCCCGAACGTGCCATTGGCGTTCATGAATCGCGACGTGGCCCTGAAGCCCACCTCGCTGGCCTCGGGCTGAACGCGGAATCGAAGCGGCTCGGCGGTAGCCGCGCCGCTCCAGACGGCGAGCGCCAGCGCGATCCACGCGGCCGTCACGGTGATCCATCGGCTCTGGGGTCGGCAAGTCATGCGCCTAGTATCACGTATGCGTCAAGGCTCGGTTTCGCGCCGAATTGAAGAAGGTCCTGGGCCTCACCTGTTGTAGTCTCTTGCGCAGAGGAGACCGGACGCCATGTACTTCGGTGGCTTCTTTCTCTGGCTCTTGCTGCCGGTCGTGGCCATCGCCATCTCGCTCTGGGCCGCGAGCCAGGTCCGGGCCCGTCGAGAAGCGTCGAGTCCCGACGAGCGTATCACGGCGCTCGAGGAACAGGTGCGCGGTCTCCTCTACCGCGTCTGGACTCTCGAGAAGGACGCGCATGCTGGAGCGCCCTCCGCGCCGGAGCCTGCTCCCGCCGCCACTCCCTCGCCGGTGCTCCAGGCGCCGGCGCCGCCCGCTCCCGAGCCAGTAACGCCCGCGCCGTCGCTCGATCTCGAGCAGCGCATCGGCGCGCGCTGGGCCACGTGGGTCGGGATCGTGGCGATCCTGTTCGCGGTGAGCTTTTTCCTCAAGTGGGCCTTCGACAACAATTACCTCGGCCCCGGCGCGCGGGTGATCCTGGGGCTCGTCGCGGGCCTCCTGATGCTGGCCGCCGGGCTCGTCCTTCACCGCCGTCAGGACGTGCCGTATCTGTCCGAAGGGCTGTCGGGCGGCGGTCTGGGCATCCTCTACCTCTCGCTCTATGGCGCTCACGCGCTGTATGACCTGCTCGGCCCCGGACCGACCTTCACGGCCATGTTCGCCGTCACCGTGCTCGGCGCGCTCGTGTCCGTCGTCACGGGCCGGCAGAGCACCGCCGTGCTCGCGGTACTGGGTGGGCTGCTGACGCCGGTCCTCATCACCGTGGAGCAGCCCGACGAGCGCAAGCTCTTCACCTATCTCCTGGTGCTCGACATCCTCGTGCTCGGCATCGCCCGCTATCGGACGTGGCCGTCGCTCAACCGGCTGGCATGGGGCGGCACGGCGCTGCTCGTCGCGGGAACGCTCTCGCGCGAGCTGGACCCGGCCTACCCGCTGTCGCGCCTGCTGCTGCTCTCGGCGCTCTTCCTGCTCTTCGTGGCGGTGCCGCTGCTCCGCGAGCGCGCGGCGCGCCTCCGCTACGCCGAGATCGATCTCCTGCTCGTGGTCGCCAACGCGGCCGGCTATTTCTGGGCCGTCTACACGACGCTCGAGCCCTGGCGGCCCAATGTGGAGGGCCCGTACGCGCTCGCGCTGGCCGTTCTCTACCGCCTGGTCTCGGCGGACTACGCCTCGCGGGTGCGGGACGACGAGGCCACGGTGGTCGTGCACGAGGGGGTGGCCTGGACCTTCCTGACCATCGCAATTCCCCTCGCGCTCGACGGCCGCTGGGTGACGCTGGCCTGGGCCGTCCAGGGCCTGATGCTTCTCTGGGTGGCGTCACGCGTCATCACGCCCGTCGCCTCATGGGGTGGATTGGCGGCTCTGCTGCTGGCCGCCGCGCGCGTCGTGGTCTTCGACCGATTCTGGTATCCCGATTCGGTGCCCGTGTGGAATTTGACCTATCTGATCCATCTGCTGGTGGTCGTCGCGCTCGCATGCGGCGGAATCCTGGCAGGCCGGATCAGGCCCGAGCGCTTGGGCGGCTTCACGGCGGAAGGAGCGCGGAGCACGCTCTGGCTCGTCGCCGCGCTGGTCCTGGCCGTCCTCTTCTGGCGCGAGCCGTCGGGACTATGGCCGGCAACCTTGCTCACGGCCGAGCTCGCGGCGCTGGGCTGGCTGGCCCGCGTCTCGCGCGCGCCGGCCTTCCTCATCGCCGCGCCGCTGGTCGGCGCCATTGTGCTGGCCCGGGTCCTCGGCGCCGACGACCTCCAGGCGCGGCTGGCCGCCGAATCCCTGATCACCGGACCGCTCATCTCCCGTATCGCCGCCTGCGCGGCGCTGGCCGTCGCCGGCGCGGGCGTCGCGCGCTCGTCCGCCGCGCCCCAGGCCCCCGCGGTGGGGCAGGTGCTGTCGGGGGCGGCGGGCATCGCCCTGCTCTACGTGCTGAGCGCCCAGTGGATCCTCTTTCAGAACGTCGCGCTGCGCGAGGCGCGGGACCTGCGCCAGTTCGACATGGCCGGGCAGATCCGCTGGCAGACGCACGTGGGCCTGTCTGTCCTGTGGACGCTCTATGCCGCCGCCGCGCTCGGCTGGGGATTCATTCGCTCGGCGCCCGCCATCCGCTACGCGGCGCTGCTGCTGTTCGGGATCACCGTGGGCAAGGTATTCGTCTTCGACATCGCGGCGGTGAAGACGGTGTACCGCATCCTGTCCTTTTTGGTTTTGGCCGTCGTCTTGCTGGGCGTCTCCGCCCTCTATCAGAAGGTGCGCAAGCCTGCCGCCTGAGGGGCGGCGGTCACTTCTTGCCCGTGAGCTCTTTTCTCGCCAGCGCGGCGCCGGCGGCCAGCGAGCGGACCTTCTGGTTGCACATGTAGCGCGGCGACCAGCCGAAGCCGCAGTCGGGATTGACATAGAGCTTCTCGGGCCGGCAGACCGACAGCACCCGCTTGATGCGCGCGGCCACGTCTTCCGCGGTTTCAGGGTAGAAGCCCTTGACGTCGATGATTCCCGCGCCCAGCTCGCGATCCTGGCCGTACTCCTTCCACAGGTCGAGCTCGGAGAACTCGCGCCCCGCGAACTCCAGGACGAATTGCTCGGCGCGCGCCTTGAGCAGCCCCGGGAAATAGGGGCGGTAGCTCCGGTCGAAGCGTGAGCGGCCGAAGCGGTTGCCGAAGCAGACGTGGAAGCCGAGCTTGGCCGTGACGCCCTCGGTGGCCAGGTTGAAGAGCCGCGCCATCTCCTCGCCGGAGACATTGCCGCGCGCCGGCTCGTCGAGCTGGATGAAGTCGGCGCCGGCGGCCACCAGGCCCTTGAGCTCTTCGTTGATGACCTCGGCGAAGCGCTCGGCCACGCCCACCACGCCCTTGTACATCTTGCCGGGGTGGATGCGGGAGCCGAAGGTGAGCGGGCCGGCGCAGGTGGCCTTGGTGCGCCGGGCGGTGTGGGCCTTGAGGTACTCGAACTCCTTGACGATGCCGAGCCCCCCCGCCGGCGCCTCGATGCGGCCCACGGTCTCGTAGCGCGTCTGCTGGTCATAGCCCCAGGGCCCGGCCTTGCGCCGCACCGGCAGCGCCTCGATGCCCTTGATGATGGCGTAGTACGAGTCCACGTAGCCGTCGAGCCGGCGGACCTCGCCGTCGGTGATGATGTCCAACCCCGCGCGCTCCATGTCGCGGATGGCGGTGTCGGCGGCGTCGTCGAACATCTCCTCGAGGTCGCCGGGGCCGTACAGGCCGGCCTCGTACGCCTTGACGGTGGCGAACCACCAGCCGGGCTTGCCGTGTGAGCCCACGACGGTGGAGGGGATCAGCGGCAGATCGGCCATCAGGGGGTTCCTCCTATCACGCGGAGCACCGCCGGGTCGGCGTGCACCGCCTCGGGACGGCCCGCGAAGATGATCTCGCCGCGCTCGATGACGTACAGCCGCGTGGCGAACTCGGGGACGTGGTGGATATTCGACTCGGCCATGAGAATGGAATGCCCCAGTTTGGTGATCTCCGCAATCCCCTCGCTCACCGCGGGGATGATGGCCGGGGACAGCCCTTCGAAGGGCTCGTCCAGCAGCAGCATCTCGGGGTCCAGCGCCAGCGCGCGGGCGATCGAGAGCATCTTCCGCTCCCCGCCCGACATCTGCGGGCCCTTGCGCGCCATGTAGTGGCGGAGGACGGGGAAGACCTGGTAGGCCCGCTCGATCCGCTCGGCCGCGGGGCGGCCGTCCGTGCGCATCCACGTGGCGATCTCGATGTTCTCGGCCACGGTGAGGTCGGGGAAGATGGCGCTGTCCTCGGGCGCGAAGCCCAGGCCCAGGAGCGCGATCTCGAACGTCCGGCGGCCCTGGATCGCCGTGCCGCGGAACACGATGCTGCCGGCATGCGGCCGGAGGAAGCCCATGATGGCGCGGAGCGTGGTGGTCTTGCCCGCGCCATTGCGCCCCACGAGGCAGACCACCTCGCGTTCGCCCACCTCGAGCGATACGCGCCGGAGGATGTGGCTGGCCTGGATGAAGACGTCGAGATCCCGGACGCTGAGCATCGCGGTCACCCCCTCACCCTGACCCTCTCCCCCACGGGGGGAGAGGGGAATCGGACTCCCTCTCCTCTTTGGGGTCTGACTCCCTCTCCCCTTTGGGGAGAGGGCTAGGGTGAGGGGCTTCGGGGGCGTGAGGGGCGGTTGTCCGCTTGCGACCGATCACCGTGTCGACCACCTGGGCGTCGGCCCTGATCGCGGCCGGGGTCGCGTCGGCCAGCACCTTGCCTTGGTGGAGCGCGATGATCCGGTCCGAGTAGCCGAAGACGATGTCCATGTCGTGCTCGACCTGGATGATGGCGCGCAGGCCGACGCGCTTGGACGCCGCGACGAGGATCTCCATGATCGCGGTCTTGTCGGCGGTGCTCACGCCGCTGGTGGGCTCGTCGAGCAGGATGATCTCGGGGCGGAGCGCGAAAGCCGAGGCCACGTCGAGCAGCTTCTTGTCGCCCTGGGGCAGCTGGCGCGCCGGGGCATGGCGCTTGTCGGCCAGGCCGAAGAGCTCTGCCACCTCGAGCGCGGCTGCCTGGACCTCGCGGTCCCCGGACAGCGAGGCAAAGAGCCGGGTGCCGCGGCCGAGCCGCGAGACCACCGCGGCCTGGAGTGTTTCGAGCACGGTCAGATCGGGGAAGATGTGGACGAGCTGGAAGCTCCGCGCCATCCCGAGGCGGGCCAGGGCCACGGGGCCGATGCCGGCGATGTCGCGGTCCTTGAAGCGCACCGTGCCGGCGCTCGGGCGCAGCGCGCCCGTGAGCACATTGATGAGCGTCGACTTGCCGGCGCCGTTGGGGCCGATGATCGAGACGAACTCGCCGTCTTTGACGGAGAGACTGACGCCGGCCAGGGCGCGGAAGCCGCCGTAGAACTTGGTCACGTCTCGCGCTTCGAGGATCATCGGATCCGCGGGATCATGCGCGGAACACCTCGGCCGGGCGCCGGCGGCTCAGCAGACCCATCAGGCCGGCGGGCGCGAAGATCACGATGAAGGCCAGGATGGCGCCGAAGACGAGCCGCCAGTACGGGAAGGTCGACATCACGCGGTCCTGGAGGAAGATGAACACGAAGGCTCCGAGCACCGGGCCGAAGAAGTTGGCGAAGCCGCCCAGTAGCACCATGAACACCAGGTTGCCCGAGCTGGTCCAGTAGGCGAGCGTCGGATCCACATTCCCCGTGGGTGGGCCCAGCAGCGCGCCGCCCACGGCGCCGAACACGCCCGAGATCACGAAGGCGTACCAGCGGTAGCGCGTGACGCTCACGCCCAGGCTCTCCGCCTTCGTGGGATTGTCGCGGATCGTCCGCAGGCAGAGCCCGAAGGGGGAGCGCACGATGCGCCACATGACGAGCGCCGCGATCACGAGGACGGCCAGCGAGAAGTAGTAGTACGGTCCCGCCAGATACTCGGTCTTGGGCATGGCATCGAGGCTCTGGCCGAGCAGGCTCGGGCGCAGCACGCGCATGCCTTCGTCACCGCCGGTGAGCCGGTAGAACTTGAGCAGGAAGGTATAGAAGACCATCCCGAAGGCGAGCGTCAGCATGCCGAAATAGATCTTTACGTAGCGCACGCAGAGGGCGCCGACCGGGGCCGCGACGGCGGCGCCGAGCGCGGCGGCGGCGAGCAGCATCACCTCGAGCGAGCGGATCGCCGTGTGGGCGGTGAGGAAGGCCCCCGTGTAGGCGCCGACGCCGATGAACAGCGCGTGGCCGAAAGAGACCAGTCCCGTATAGCCGAAGAGCAGGTTGACACCGAGCAGCGCGACGGCCGAGGCCATGAACGGCAGCATGAGCAGCACGTAATAGGTCGGCGCCACGAGGGGCAGGAGCGCGATCCCCAGGAGCACCGCCCCGAGAAGCGCGCCCCGCGTCGTCGGGTCGCTCGGCCTCATACCGCGGCGGCGCCGAACAGGCCGCGGGGCCGCAAGATCAGCACCGCGATCACGATCAGGTAGATCAGCAGCATCTCGAGCTCGGGGTAGACCGAGATGGCAACGGAGCGGAGCACGCCCACCACGAGCGCTCCCACGACGGCCCCACGCATGCTGCCGAGCCCGCCGATGACCACGACGGCGAAGGCCTCGACGATGAGCTCGATGCCCATCTCGCTCATGGCCGCGGTGGCCGGGATGACGAGCGCGCCGCCCAAGGTCCCGAGGGCTGTGCCCAGAGTGAAGACCTTGGCATAGACCCGGCGCATGTCCACGCCCAGCGCCTCGGCCATCTCGCGATTATCCGCGGTGGCCCGCATGATGCGGCCGAAGGCCGTGCGCGTGAGCAGCCAGCCCAGCCCGGCCGCGATGACGAGGCTCGCGGCGATGACGACCAGATTGTAGACCGGCACCGTGGCGCCCAGCAGACGCGCCTGGCCGTAAGTCAGGTAGAAGCCCGCAGTGGAGCGGGGCGCCGTGCCCCAGGTCATGCGGATGAGATCCTCCATCATGAGGACCAGCGCGAAAGTCATCAGCAGCTGGAAGGTCTCATCGCGGTCGTAGACGAATCGCAGCAGGCCACGCTCCACCGGCAGCCCAACGACGCCGACCAGCAGGCCGCCCAGCGCAAGCGGAAGCAGGAAGAGCCCCGGCGGTCCGCCCGCGCCCGCGTACCAGCCGACGGCCGAGACGCCCGTATACGCGCCGAGGGCATAGAAGGAGCCGCAGGCCAGGTTGAAGATCTTCTGGACGCCGAAGACGACCTGCAGCCCGGCGGCGACGAGAAAGAGGATGGCGGCGTGGAACACGCCGCTCATCACCACGTTGACCAGATGCTCGGTCACGATTACGAAGTCCCCTCACCCTGCCCTCTCCCCTGAGGGGAGAGGGAGGGGGAAAACACCCTCTCCCCCGCGAGGGGGAGAGGGAAGGGTGAGGGGGATCAGCGCTAGACCTTCCAGCTGTTGATCCAGTCGAGGAGCTTCGACCCGGCAGGCTTCATCGCCGTCTTGGTGGACACGACCTCGATCGGATTGATGGTGACGAAATCGTAGCTGTTCTTGTGCGTCGTCAGGCCCTGGTAGAAGTTGCACATCTGAATGTGGTCCTCGCGCCATGACCGCTTGCCCGAGAGCGACTCGACCTCGATCCCCTCCAGCGCCTTGACCAGCTGCGCTTTGTCGGGCCACTGCTTGGTCTGGGCGTAGGCCTTCTCCACCGCGCCCTTGTAGGACTCGGCATTGAAGTAGGCATGGTCGCACTCGTAGGGCGGGTACTCGTTGTACTTCGCCTTGTACTCGCGGACGAACTGCTTGAGCAGCGGGCTCCCCTTCGGATCGTCGAAGTACATGGTGTTGTAGCCCAGCAGCAGCCCCTCGGGCGTGAACTCCTTCTTCAGCGAGTCGTGGACGCCGCCGGCCGTGGTGAACACGCCCTTCATGCTCTTGAACAGCCCCACCGCCGCCGCCTGCTTCAACAGGATGGTCGCGTCACCCGACCAGAAGGACGACATGAGGAGATCGGGCTTCGCCTGCTGGATCGCCGCGATGTGCGAGGTGAAGTCCGTCACGCCCAGCTTGGGGAAGAGCTCGAGCACCGGCTTGACGTCCATCCCGAGCTTCTTGAGCACGGCCTGGTAGGTCTCCCAGCAGTCGTGACCGTAGGAGTAGTCGTTGTTGATTCCGGCGATGGTCTTGACGCCCTTGAAGTACTTCGGCGTGAGGATACCGCCCACGATGGCCTCGACTTCATTGTCCACGCTGCGGAAGATCCACTTGGGATTGGGCATGGTTTCTTCCACGCCCTTCTGGGTGGTGCCGTCCCAGCTCAGCCAGGGGTTCTGCATCTCCTCGGCCACGGGACCGAGGGCCAGCGTCACGCCCGTGGAGATGCCGCCCAGCACGACCTCGACCTTGTCTTGCAGCACGAGCTTGCGGTAGCGCTCGACGGTGTCCTTCGGATTGGACTCCTCCTCGACGATCAGCTCGACCTTGCGCCCGAGGATGCCGCCGGCCTTGTTGACGCGCTCGGCCCACCACTCGGTGCCGCGCAGCCCGGCGGCGCCGACGGGCGCGGCGATGCCGGCCCGAATGGCCAGCACGCCGATCTTGACCGGGCCCGCCGGGACGCCGGGCCGCCCCTGCGCGCGGCTGACGGCGGGGAACCCGACCGCGCCGGCCGCCGCCGCGCCGCCCGCCACCTTGAGGAACTCGCGCCTGCTGGTCTTCATGTATGCCTCCTCGTCCGTGAGGGTTAACCCCGCAGCTCCTTGCGCGCTATCTGGGCGCCCGCCGCCAGGCGCTTGAGCTTTTCCGCGGCCACCCAGCGCGGCACGGGGAAGAAGCCGCAGTCGGGAACCAGCGACAGCCGGTTAGCCGGGATGTGCTTGAGGCAGAGCCGGATTCGCTCCGCCACGTCATCGGGAGTCTCCATATAAAAGGACTTGACGTCAACCACCCCGCAGGCCACCTCGCGGTCCACGCCGATCTCCTTCCACATTTCGATCTCGGTCATCTCGCGGTTGGCGTACTCGAACACGAACTGTTGGCACTTGGCCTCGAGGAGCGCCGGGAACATCCAGCGGTAGCTCCGCTTGCCGCGCGGGCGGGAGAGCAGGTTCCCGAAGCAGACATGATAGCCGATCTTGGCCTGCACCCCTTCGACGCAGGCATTGAACATCTTGATGTACTCGGCCGCCTGGCCGGGCACGATGGCCGCCGACGGCTCGTCGATCTGGATCCAGTCGGCGCCGGCCGCGGCCAGCGCCTTGAGCTCGGCATTGACGGCCGGCACCAGGTCCCAGCACAGCGCGAGGCGGTCATTGTTATAGGCATCGCCGGGCCGGGTCTGAACATGGATCGACAGCGTCACCGGCCCCGGGCAGGTGGCTTTCACGGGCTTGTCCGTCTGGGTCTTGAGGTACTTGAACTCGTCCACCGTGCCGAGCCCCTTCGGCACCGTGATCTTCTTCACCGGCCGGTAGCGCGGCACGCTGTCATAGGCGTACAGCCCCGTCTTGCGCAGCGGCTCGAGCGCCTCGAGCCCCTCCATCCGGCCGTAGAAGGTCTGGACGAAGAAGAAGCGGCGCATCTCGCCGTCGCAGATCACATCGATGCCGGCCCGCTCCTGGTCGCGGATCGCGAGCTGGGTGGCGTCGTCGAAGGTCTCCTTGACGTCGGTCTGCCCGTACTCCCCGGCCTTGATCTTGTCGAGCGCGGTCCAGAACCAGGCGGGAAAGCCGTGGCTGCCCATCACGTGGGTGTACAGCAGCGGGAGCTTGGTGGCCATAATGCGATCCTTTCTCAGAAGAGATGCTTCTGGATCTTGCCTACCGAGGTGCGCGGGAAGGCGTCCCGGAGCTCGACGACCTCGGGTACCTTGAACGCCGACAGATGTCGGCGACACCACGCGACGAGCTCGTCGGCAGTGGTCGCGGCTCCCTCCTTGAGGATGATATAGGCTTTGATTGCCTGGTCACGAACCGGGTCGGGGATCCCGACGACGGCGGCGTCGAACACGGCCGGGTGCTGCTTCAGGACCTCTTCCACCTCGGACGCGGCGACGTTCTCGCCGGCGCGCTTGATCATATCCTTCTTCCGATCGACGAAGAAGAAGTAGCCCTCCTCGTCCACCGAGGCTTGATCGCCGCTGTAGAGCCAGCCATCACGCAGCGTCTCGGCCGTGGCTTTCTCGTTCTTGAAGTAGCCCTTCATGAGGCTGATGCCGGGCACGCCGCTCACCACGAGCTCCCCCACCGTCCCGGGCGGCACCTCCTTCCCGCTCTCGTCCACGATCCGGCACTCGTAGCCCAGGACGGGCATGCCCATCGACAGGGGCTTGCGCGGCAGATCGAGGGGCTGCATGAGTGGCAGGCTCATGGTCTCCGTCATCCCCCAGATCTGCATCAGCGGCGCCCGGAATCGCTCGTGCCACTCCGCGAACTGCTGGGGCGTGATGTTCTGGGCGTAGGACACGGCGCGGAGGCGCGTCTGCCCGTCGCGGTCGCTCCGCGGCTGGGCGAGGAGCATCCGGATCGGCGCCGCGAAGAGCGCGGCGAGGCTGGCCTCGTGGCGGATCGCCTGCTCGATGAAGCGCGTGGCGCTGAAGCGCTCCATGACGGCCACGCTCCCGCCGGCCAGCAGCATCGGCAGGAAGGCGTGCAGCTGCGCGCCGGCGTGGAAGAGCGGTAGGACGATGAGATGGCGGTCGGCGGGCCCGACGCGCATAGCCTTGGACATCACCTCGCCGCCGTAAATGTAGTTGGCATGGGTGAGCAGCACGCCCTTGGGCTTGGACGTCGTGCCTGAGGTGTACTGCATGGAAATCTCGTCGAGCGCGGCGACCGGAAGACCGGGGGCGGTGGAGGGCAGGCCCGCGAGGAGCGGCGCCAATGGGCGGGCTTCGAGGACGCCGCCGAGCGTCGGGCAGCGGCGGGCCGCGACGTGGACTGGCTCCGCGTATTGAGGCTCGGTGATGGAGAGCCGGGCTTCCGAGTGACCGAGGATGTACTCCATCTCGTCAGCCGTGGAAGCCGGATTGGTCGGCACCATGACGGTGCCCGTCTTGGCCGCCGCCATCCAGAAGAGGAGAAACTCCGGGCAGTTGCCGAGATGGAGGTTGAACTTGTCGCCGTGCTGGAGGCCGCGCGCCAGCAAGAGGTGAGCGACCTGGTTCACGTCTCGGTCGAACTCGCGCCACGTCCATCGCGCGGTCTCTCCCGCGAGGTCCTCGAAGATCAGGAAGGGGTGGTTGGGAAAGCGTCGTGCCTTGTCCTCCAACGCGGCTCCGAGCGTCCGGTGGCCGGTGATGAACATTGGGGGCTCAGGCTCCTTTCGCCTTCTTCGCCAGGAAGGCGGCGATCCGCGCTCGGGCGCCCGCGTCGGCCCTGAGCGTGGCCGCGTAGGCCTGGGCTTCGGCGCCGGCCCGGCCGGCGCGGATGTCGGCGACGACGGCCTTGATCGCGGCCAGCCCGGCCCCTGGGTGCTTGGCGATCTCAGCGGCCAGCGCCGTCGCCGAAGTCTCCAGCGTCCCGTCGGGAACCACGCGCGTCACGAGCCCCATGCGCAGCGCCTCGGCGGCCTCGACCGCGCGGCCCGTGAGGAGTAGCTCGCGTGCGTGGCCGCCGCCCACGATGTCCAGCAGCCGCGCGATGCCATAGCTCGGGTTGAAGCCGAGGGTCACCTCGGGCAGGCCGAAGCGCGCCGAGGCCTCGGCGATGCGGAGGTCCTGGGCCGCGGCCAACATGCAGCCGCCGCCCAGAGCATAGCCCTGGACCGCGGCGATGGTCACCTGGGGAAGGCGCGCGAACCCGTCCACGATTCGCTGCCAGCGTCGGGAGAGCGACTCCGCCTCGGCCGGCGTGAGACCCGGCATCTCGGTGATGTCATTACCGGCGCAGAAGGCCCTGCCGCGACCGGTCACCACCATCACCGAGACCTCACGCGAGCCCTCGAGCCTTCCGAGCGCGTTCTCGAGCGCCGCGGCGACGTCGCGGTTGAGCGCGTTGAGCGCCTCCGGGCGCTCGAGCACGAGGCGCGCGACGGCCCCCTCGACGGTCAGGCTCGCGCTCACAGCCCGAGCCTCCGGCGGGCGTCGGCGGGCAAGGCGGCCGCCTCCAGGCTGTCGGGGGCGCCCTCGACTTCGCCTGTCACGGCGGCCAACTGGAGCGCGGCGAAAGCCGGATGGTCGACTCCCACGTCAATGAACCAGTAGAGCGGCACTCCCTCGGCGACGAGGCGGCGCTGGAGCTCGCGGTGCAGCTCGCGGTTGGCGTGGATCACCCCAGGATCCTTGCCGGTCTCCAGGCTGTAGGCGGCCAGCGTACCGGCCGCCTCGCCGACATTCCACTCGACCGGATGCAGACGGTAGCAGCCGTTGGTGATGTGGGTGGTTCCGAGGTTCTTGGCGCCGGCGAGGAGGTTCTTGACCCGCACCGGAATGAGCGCCCCCAGAGGGATCTGGAAGGGCCGAGTCCTGGAGGAGACTCCTACTTCGTCGCTGCCCGAGGTGTGGATGTCGATCGGGTACCAGCCCACACCCACCGAGCCCTCGAAGGGCTGGGACCGCGCTCCCCGCTGATACTCGGCCGAGACCTCCTGCTCGAGTATCGTCCTGAGGGCCCGGATCCGTCGGCACTCCCGAATATACGGATGCTTGCCGAGCGCGTCGTCGGTGGCGAAGACGTCGGGTCGCGGCTTGAGCTCGGCGAATCCCGGCGTGGCGCCGGGCCGCGGCGCCTCGGTCTGGAGCCAAGAGAGGAAGCCCAGGCTCACCCGCTTGGCATCCTGCAGCGCTCGCGCCTGGTCGAGCGGCGTCCGGTCGAGGATGCTCTGATCGCGGTAGTCGTTTCCCGGCCAGTTGATCATGCTGATGTCGTTGAGGTAGCCGCTGTCCGGCGGGAAGAGGCTACGGTCGATGAGCCGGCGGTAGGTCCACAGCCCGCCCTTGGTTCCCGGCGCCTGCTCGAACATCTGGTATTCGACCCACCCGGTCTCCTCCCCGTAGATCTCCCCACCGCTGACATGAATCCGCAGCGAGTAGGGCTGGCTGTCACGATAGTGCTCATAACGCTCGGGCTTTGGAATGAGGTGATGCGTGCCCGGGGCCATGCGCTCGAGCACGAAGGTGTAAGTGAAGCTCTGGACGTGATCGGTTTTCGGCTCCGTCGGCAGCGCATGCGGCTCTCCCGTCTCGGCCTTGGTCTCGGCGCCGATCACGTATTCCGCGCCGACCAAGGGGAGCAGGTCTCCGAGCTCGGTCGCGTCGATGACGGTGCCCGGACGGATACGCGTCCAGCGCCGGTCGTCCAGGTTCACGGCCAGTACGCTCTCGATCCGATCCCGGGAGACCTCCGCCCGCGCGGCTTTGGTCCGCGTCAGGATGTTCAGCCGTCCGGCGTCGGCATGGGGCGCGACCATGGCCAAGAGCACGTCGAGCGCTACGCGCGGCTCGAACGCCAGGCGGGTGACCCAGCAGCTGCCGGGATTCGGGTGCGACTGCGCGGCCAGCGCGGGGGAGAGACGGCGATAGTGATCGCGGATCCCCTCACGGAGCGCGTAGTAGCTTCGCGTGCCGCCGAAACGCTCGATATGCTCGTGCTCGTCGAGCGCGGAGACCCCCTGCGCCGTCAGCTGACCGCCGATCCAGTCCGTCTCCTCCAGCAGGCACACGCGGCGGCTGGCACGCGCGGCGGCCAGCGCCGCGGCGATGCCGCCCGTGCCGCCTCCGACGACCAGCACGTCGCAGGTCAACTCCTCGACGCCCCGCCCGGGCTCGCCGCAGTCCACCACGGCTGCGACGGGGTCTCCCGTCGCCCGCACCGCCATCACGTCGAGCAGCGTCGTCATTTGATCATCAGGCTCGGCAGCCAGAGGGCGAGCTGGGGGAACAGGATCACGATGCTGAGCGCCGCCACCTGGAGCGTCATGAAGGGCCAGATGGAGTGGAAGATGTCCCCGATGGTGATGCCGGGCGGCGTCACGCCCTTGAGGTAGAACACGGCCGGGCCGAACGGGGGGGAGAGGTAGGAGATCTGCATGTTCATGCAGAAAAGCACGCCGAACCAGATGGTGTTGAAGCCCAGGCTCTCGATGATGGGCACGAAAATGGGCGCGGTGAGCAGCAGGATGCCGATCCAGTCGATGAGGCAGCCCAGGATGATCCAGATGATCATCATGAGAGCCAGGATGCCCCAGCGGCCGATCGGCAGCGCCGTAATCGTCTGCTTCATGAAGTTGGTGCCGCCGGCCAAGGTGTAGACGCCGATGAGCGTGGAGGCGCCGAAGAAGAGCCAGTAGAGCATGCACGTGACCTTGGTCGTGTCGGCGACGGCGCGCGTGATGTTCGCCCATGTGAGGCGGCGGTGCACCGCCGCGGCGATGAAGGCGCCGAGGCAGCCCACGCCCGCGGCTTCGGTCGGCGTGGCCAAGCCGGCGTAGAGCGAGCCCAGCACCCCGAAGGCCACCAGCGCCGGCAGGATGAGGCCCCGCAGGAGCCCGACCTTGTCGCGGAGCGGGATATTGCGCTCCGCCTCGCTCGCGGCCGGCGCCAAAGCAGGCTGCGCGTAGCAGCGGATCATGATGTAGGCGATGTAGAAGCCTGCCAGGAGCAGGCCCGGGACGACACCCGCCATGTAGAGCTGGCCTACCGAGACACCCGCCGTGAGGCCGTACATGATGAAGACCACGCTGGGCGGGATCAGAGTGGCAAGGCCGCCGCCCGCGCAGATGGAGCCGAGGGCGAGGTCTTTGTCATAGTGGCGGCCGAGCATGGCGGGAAGCGCGACCACGCCCATGGTTACCACCTCCGCGCCGATGACGCCCACCATCGCGGCCATGATCGCGCACGAGATGATGACCGCGACGGCGAGCCCCCCACGCAGGCGGCCGGACCAGACGTGGACCGCCCGGAACAGGTCCTCGGCCACGCCGGCGCGCTCGAGAATGCAGGCCATGAGAATGAAGAGGGGCACCGAGACCAGGACGTAATTCCCCATCAGAGTGAACACGCGGCTCACGATGAGGTTCAGGCTCTGCACGCCGAACAGGCCGATCGCGAAGATCACCGCGATGGCGCCCGTGGCGAAGGCGAGCGGCAGCCCGGCGGCCAGGAGCGCCATGAAGGAGAGAATCATCAGCGCGGTGATCCATTCGATGCTCATGCGCCGGTAGCCCGGAAGGCCTGCCGGCAGTCACGGACCACGTTGGCGATGCCCTGGAGGAGCACGAGGAGCGCCGCCACCGGGATGGCCAGCTTCACCGGCCAGATGGGTGGGTTCCACGGGGTGCCAGTGGTCTCTCCGCCCTTGATGGAGTCCAGTGCCCAGATGCTGCCGGCCCAGATGAGGGCGCCGAGGTACAGAACGAAGAACCCGAGCGTCAGCAGGTCGAGCCAGGCGCGCAGGCGCAGCGGGAAGCGCGCGTAAAGCACGTCCACGATGACGTGGCGCCGGTGGAGCAGCGCGTAGCCCCCGCCGAGCAGGTAGGCCACGGCGGTGACGTAGATCATCAGCTCGTTGGCCCACACGGTGGGCGAGTTGAATCCGTAGCGGGCCACGACCTCCCAGACGATGACGCCGACGATCAGCAGGATCTGAAAGCCGGCGAGCCAGCCGCACCAGTCATTGAGCCGGTCTACGGCCTTGAAGAATCGGTTCATGGGTCCCTCACGCCGAGCATGGGGAGGGGGCCGAAGCCGGCCCCCTCCACGCGTGTGAGCTGCCGCTGAGCGCTACAGCAGTCCCAGGTCCTTGAGCCACGCCTTCTGCGAGTCCGCCGCCTTCTTCGCGAGCGGGCTCTTCTTGGACCAGTCGTCCCACGTTTGAACGGCCAGCGCGCGGATCTTTCGGAGATTCTCGTCGCTCCACGACACCAGCGTCACCCCGCCCTTTTGCTTGATCTCCTGCACGACCCGGATGTCGTCGACCGCCACGCGCTCGACCTGGTCCCAGCCCCACTCGCGGGCGGAGCTTTCCAGGATCACCTTGACGTCATCAGGGAGGGCCTTCCAGGCGTTCATGTTCACCGCGAAATCCTGCACCGGCATCGAATGAAACCCCGGGTAGATCGGAAACTTGGCGACCTCATGGAAGCCCATCCGCTGATTCATGGAGATGGTCGCCCAATCGGCCGCATCCACCACGCCCTTGTCCAGCGCCGAGTACACCTCGCCGCCCGGGAGCACCACGACCGAGGCGCCGAGCTTGGTGAGGATTTCCGCCGTCATCCCCTGGGGCGAGCGGAACTTCACGCCCTTGAAGTCCGCCATGTTCCGGATGGGCTTCTTCGAGGGAATCGACTCGACGCCCCACCAGGAGAGCCCGATCACGTGCATGTTGAACTTGTTGTAGGCCTCTTCCAGCATCTGGAGCCCGCCCTTGTAGTGGAACCAGGCGTCCTGCTGCCAGGGGTGGGTATAGCCGAAGACGAAGTCGCTGATGACGGCGAGCCCCGGCTCTTTCCCCGTCCAGTAGCCCGGCCAGGAGGACTGCCCCTGCAGCACTCCCGCGCTGACGGCATCGAGCGTCTCGAAGACGCCCGTCACGGCGCCGGCCGAGAACGGCGTGATCTCCAGGCGCCCGTTGGTCAGCTTCTTGATCCGCTCGCAGTATTCCTGGAAGACCTTGAAGGTCAGCTCCTGAGCGCTCCAGAGCGACTGCACTTTCCAGCGGTGCACTTGCTGGGCGCGGGCGACGTACGGAAAGCCCAGGGTGCTGGCCCCGACTGCGGCGGCGCCGGCCGCCTTCAGGAAATCACGCTTCTGCTTGTCCATGCTCTCTCCTCCGTGTTCTCCGACGTTGAGCTGCGGGCTGACACCGTTGTCGCCGCGGTCGTTCTCACCCCCGAGTCGGCCCGTCATAGTGTGAGCCGTTTCGCGATGATCTCCTTCATGATCTCCGAGGTCCCCGACGCGATGGTCCAGAGCCGCACGTCGCGGAAGAAGCCCTCGACGGGGAATTCTGTCATGTAGCCGTAGCCTCCGTGGAGCTGCACCGCCTGATACGCCACGCGGTTGGCCACCTCCGTGCAAAAGAGCCATGATAGAGGAGTTGTCGGGCCGCCTCAAGCTCCGTCGCCATGTCCGCCACCCGGTGTCGCAGCACCTGCTTTTGACTGAGCGGCCCGTCGAAGGCGTGGCGCTCGCGGATGTACGCGATCGTGTCCTCCAGCGCCTGGGCGGCGCCCGAGAGCGCCAGCACCGCGGCCATGATCCGCTCGCGCTGAAGGCCCGCCGCGAGCTGATGGAAGCCGCGCCCCTCTACGCCCAGCAGGTTCTCCGCCGGCACCGGGCACTCGTTGAAGGCAAGCTCCGCCGTGTCGGAGGCGCGCATGCCCATCTTGTCGAGCTTGCGGCTCACGGTGAACCCCGGCCAGCCGCGCTCGACGAGGAACATGGAGATGCCGTCGTGGCGTCGGTCGGCCGTCCCGGGCCCGGTCCGCGCGGCGACGAAATAGAGATCGCCGTAGACGCCATTGGTGATGAAGATCTTGCTGCCGGTGAGGAGATAGCGGTCTCCGCTCCTCACTGCGCGAGTGGCGAGAGCCGCCATGTCCGATCCCGTCCCCGGCTCGGTGATCCCCAGCGCACACACCGTCTCCCCGCTGATGATCCCCGGCAGGTACTTTCGCTTCTGCGCCTCGTTGCCGTAGCGCGTGAGCCAGGGCGAGGACATGTCGGTCTGGACCAGCACGCTGAAGGCCACGCCGCCCGAGCGGCAGCGCGCCATCTCTTCGCCCAGCACGACGCTGGAAAGGAAATCGCCGCCCGCCCCGCCGTACTCGGTCGGGAACTCGAGGCCGAGGAAGCCCAGCTCGCCCAGCCGCCGCCAGAAGGTCTTCGGGATCTGCCCCGCGTCCTCCCACGCCTGGACGTGCGGGGTCACTTCCTTCTCCACGAAGGCGCGGATGC
>WNGA01004155.1_pt1 | contig 34021 bp, 27 predicted proteins | sample 5400061 | NCBI WGS metagenome assembly WNGA01 (sample SAMN13153366, study PRJNA577476) | soil metagenome | isolation source: 100 cm soil or saprolite under grassland replicate 2 | place: USA:California | collected 2016-06-15 | reverse complement strand
AGCCGCCGGCGGTCGACGGCACCGCGAGCGTGCGCTCCGCGCCTTTGGCCGTCCGCACGAACACCTCTCTGCCTGCCGACCAAGCGATCGCGCCGGCGGGACCGACCGCCACGTGGTCGATCCAACGGTGCTTGGCATCAGTGGCAAGGGCGATGCTCTTTGCCTCCGCGTCGGTCGCCATCACCTTGCCATCGTCGCCGCCGGTCACGATGCGGCTTGTGTCCGCGGCCGAGGAGAGGACGGCGCCGCCGTGGATCGAGACGCGGCGTGCGTCGCCCGCACCGGGTACGAAGAGGAGCGCCTCCTCGCCGAGCACGAAAATTGCGGTTTGCCCAAGGAAATGCGCGGCCACCACGGGGGCCTCTGCGTCGAGCGGCCGCATGCGCTCGACGACGGACGGGATGTCGGCGCGGGTATCGGTCACGCTTGTGCTCCGCCCTCATCCTGAGGAGGGCGCATGTAAGACGCGTGGTCTGCGCATCGCTGCTGCGTAGCGCCCGTCTCGAAGGATGGGGGCGGCCTCATGCTTCGAGACGGCGGCCGTCGTGCGTCGAACGCGCGAGTGTGCGCGTTGTTGGCCGCCTCCTCAGCATGAGGCCGAGAGAGGCCGATCACTGTTGCACCAGAAACAGGATCGTCACGCCACGCAGCCCGCGAAGCCTTCCCTGATCTTGTCCTCCGGCAGCTTGCGGCCGATGAAGATGATCCGGCTCTCGCGCTTCTCGCCTTGCTGCCATGGCCGCTGGTGATCGCCGTCGAGAATCATGTGCACGCCCTGAAACACGAAGCGCTCGTCGTCATCCTTGAACGACAGGATGCCTTTGCAGCGCAGAATGTTGGGCCCTTCCGTCTGCACGAGGCCCTGTATCCAGGGGAAGAACTTGTCGGGATCGAGCGGCTTGTCGAACTTGAGCGACACCGATTGCATCTCCTCGTCGTGGTAGTGCTTCAAGCCGCCGTCATGATGGTGATGGGCGTGATCATGGTCATGGTCATGGTCGTGATCGTGGTCATGCTGACTGCCGAGAAACTCCGGCTCAATCTCCAGGATGCGATCGAGGTCGAAAGCGTTGCGCCCGAGCACCTCCGGCAGCGCAATCTTGCAGCGCTCGGTCTTGTGCAGTTTGGCGTAAGGGTTGATGCCGCGGATGCGCGCCTCCACCTCGCCGAGTTCGTCGGACGCGACCAGGTCGGTCTTGTTGAGCAGGATGACGTCGGCGAACGCGATCTGGTTCTTCGCCTCCGGCGCGTCCTTCAGCCGGTCCCTGAGCCATTTGGCGTCGGCGACCGTGACCACGGCGTCGAGCTTGGCTTTGCGGCCGACATTGTCGTCCATGAAGAAAGTCTGCGCCACCGGCGCGGGGTCGGCGAGGCCCGTGGTCTCGACGATGATGGCGTCGAACTTGCCCTTCCTGCGCATCAGCCCGTCGATGATGCGCACGAGATCGCCGCGCACGGTGCAGCAGACGCAGCCGTTGTTCATCTCGAATACTTCTTCGTCGGCGCCGACGATGAGGTCGTTATCGATGCCGATCTCGCCGAACTCGTTGACGATGACGGCGTACTTTTTCCCGTGCGGCTCCGACAGGATGGGCTCCGACAGGATGCGGTTGAGCAGCGTGGTCTTGCCGGCGCCGAGATAGCCGGTCAGCACGGTGACGGGGACCTTATCGGACATTCGCGCAACTCCGTTTGGCCCTCGTATATATGCATCCGCCGGGCGATGCTATCCGGAGCACAGCGCGGTACGTAGGGTGGGCAAAGGCGCAGAACCCCTACGATCGATCAGCCTCGTAGCGCGCAATAAGCGAGGCGCATTGCGCCGTCTGTCCGCCCGAGTTTAGAGACTTACGGCAGTCCAATTTCCGCTTGACTCCTGTAACGAGAATCTTCCAGAAGAGCGTATTCACCGAAACTACGCCAAGAGCCCGGGCGGCATGCCGCGCCGGGTTTTCGTTGCGCGCTCGCGCGTGCGGCCGCGCGCGGCGTGTTTTTTGCAAAAAAACAGGAAAATACAGGAGAGAACGCAGCCGATGAAAGTCCTGCTCACCTCGAGCCCCCTCGCCCATGGCAAAACAACCGCTGGTAGGCGCACTCCATTGTTTCCGATTGATCGGAACAATGGATCGCTCAACTAGAGCGTGTTGCGTCGGATTTGACGCACAACAACCGGGACACTTCGCGGTCAAATGGATTTGCGCGCGTGCCGTTGAGCACCCCCATGTCATGCCCGGACTTGTTCCGGGCATCCGTCTTCCACCTGCAGTATCGACCCGCAAAGAAGCCGTGGATGCCCGCGACGAGCGCGGGCATGACTGAGATGTTTCCGATCGATCAGCTCACCAGCGCTGCGGCGAGCTGGCGCAAGTTGTGGCGGATGAGATCGATATAGGTGGGGGCGTCGCCCTTCTCGTCGGTGAGCGCGTCGGAATAGAGCGTGCCGCCGACCTTGGCTCCGGTTTCACGCGCGATCTGTTGCACCAGGCGCGGATCGGTCACATTTTCCAAAAACACCGCCGCAACCTTCTGCTTCTTGATCTGAGTGATGATGGCGGCGACGTCCTTGGCGGATGCCTCGGCCTCGGTGGACACCCCCTGCGGCGCGGTGAAGCTTAACCCGTAAGCGTCCTGGAAATAGCCGAAGGCGTTGTGGCTGGTGATGACGCGGCGGCGATCGGCGGGAACTTTGGCGATCACCTCGCGCACCTCCCGCTCGAGCGCGTCGAGTTTGGCGAGATAGGCCGCGGCATTGGCGACATAGGTGTCCTTGCCAGCAGGGTCGGCGGCGATCAACGCATCGCGAATATTGGCGACATAGATCTTCGCGTTGGCGACCGACTGCCAGGCGTGCGGGTCCGCCCGCCCGTGGTCGTGATCGTGTCCGTGGTCGCCGGCGCGCTCGCGCGGCTTGATGCCTTTGGTGGCGACCACGATCGGCGCTTTGGTGCCGGAGGCCTTGACCAGCCGCTCGAGCCAGCCTTCGAAGCCGAGCCCGTTCACGAAGACGAGCTTGGCATCGGCAGCCTTCTTGGCGTCGCTCGGCGAGGGCGCATAGACGTGGGCATTGCCGTTGGGACCGACCAAAGTCGCGACCGCGACTCGGTCGCCGCCGACGTTTTTCACGAAATCACCGAGGATCGAGAAGCTCGCAACCACGTGGAGCCGCTCCTGGGCACGCGCGGGAGCGGCGACAAACAGCGCGGCGAGAGCCGTCGCGGCAAGCAGGCGTCGTCGGGTCACCATGGCATCCTCCTCTGCGAGCGCAATAGTCATGCTTCGAGATGGCGGCCGGGGAAGAGCTGCCGCACCAGGCCGCCGACGTGGCCGAACAGCAGCGAGACCACGTAGAGCGCCCCGGCGACCAAGATGACCGCAGGACCGGAAGCAACGCCGAAGTGGAACGACACCAGCAAGCCGGCGTAGCCCGCCACCAGACCGCTGGCGGTCGCGATCAGGATCATCAGCGTGATATCGCGCGCCCAGAAACGGCCGATCGCCGCCGGCAGCATCATGATGCCCACTGCTAACAGGGTGCCGAGCGCGTGGAATCCGCTGACCAGATTGACCACAACCAGCACGAGGAAGGCGAGGTGCGCCGGACCGCCGGCCCGGCTGACCGTGCGCATGAAGCCGGGATCGACGCATTCGATGACCAGCGGCCGGTAGATCAAGGCCAGCACGATCAAGGTGATGGTGGCGTTGGTGGCGATCAGCAGCAGCGTCTGATCGTCGAGCGCGAGCACGTTGCCGAACAATATGTGCAACAGATCGATGTTGGTCCCTTGCAGGGAGATGATGGTGACGCCGATCGCGAGCGAGAGCAGGTAGAAGGTCGCAAGCGCCGCGTCTTCCTTGAGCTCGGTGGTGCGCGCGACCAAGCCCGTCAGCAAGGCGACCACAAAGCCGGCGATCAGCCCGCCCGCGGTCATGGCGAAGAGGTTGAGACCCGACAGCAGGAACCCCACTGCGGCGCCGGGGAGGACACGCCGATGGGACACGCGCCGAGCGCCAGCGCCAGCACACCCGCCAGCGCCCGCTGCATGAACTCGAACTCGCTGAACGGACCGATGAAGATTTCGTAGAGCGTCGACACCTGCGTCCGCCTCTCGTCGTTGGTTCGCCTCCGATCTCGGGCCGGCGAGATCGGGTTCTCGAGTATTTACCGTCGCGGATGATGGACGCCGGCGCCCGCAACTTCACCGCTCGGCCGCAAGGCCGGGGTTTGCTCGTCGGCGCAGGGTCCGGCCTGCTGGTCGAAGGCCTCGCACATGCGGCGCGCGGCGAGCAGGTTTTCCGGCGTGAGCACGCTCGCGGTGCGGCCCCAGGCGACCGGCTCGCGCGCCAAGAGCAGCGTCTCCGGAAAGTTCGCCCGCACAAAATCGATGTCGTGCATAGCCGTGAGCACCGTGCGTCGCTCGCCGTGCCAGCGCCGCACCAGATCGAACAGGTCGGCGGACGTCTTGGCATCGACCGCGGTGAAAGGCTCATCGAGCACGATCACGCGGGCATCCTGCAGCAGCAGACGCGCGAACAGCATGCGCTGCATCTGCCCGCCCGAGAGCGTCGCAATCGCACGGTCCTCGAAACCGGAAAGGCCGACGGCGGCGATCGCCTCCTCGATCGACGCCCGCGCTTTACGGTCGATGCCGCCGAAGGATCCGGCGCGGCGCCAAAGGCCCATGGCCACCATGTCGTAGACGTTGATCGGGAAGGTGCGGTCGATCTCGGCGGCCTGCGGGAGGTAGGCGATATCTTGCGGATTGGGATCGCCGCGCTCGATGCGGCCGGCCAACGGCTTAAGCACACCGACAATGCCCTTGAAGAGGGTCGACTTGCCCGCCCCGTTCGGACCGACGACGGCGACGAGCGCGCCGCTCTCGACCGTGCCGTCGAGGTGGTGCACTGCCGGATGCCGGTCGTAGCCGAGCGTGAGATTGCGGAATCGCAGCGCGGCGGTCATCGACTTACACCTTCATCGCCCAGAGCACGGCGCCCCACAGCAGCACGATCAGCGCAGCGGCAATGCCCAGCCGCTGCACAACCGACATGCGCAGGATCGAGGGCAAAATCGCGGCCGGGGGGTGTCCTTGGCCGGGGCGATGGTGGTGATGCGGGTGAGGTACGTCCGTGGGCATGATTGGTCGGGCAAATCCTTTCGGACGAACGTTACAATGTAACATTGGTGCCCGTCCAGTCCGTCATGCATGGACAGCGGCACTGAGCAGCGATGGCGGGTCGTCACGCGGTGTGACGCCGCGTTTCGTCGGCGCTCCATGCGCGCTATCTTGCGGCACCATGAGCAAGCAGGGGCCACGCGCGGTCGCGGTCGGAGAAGCGATCGTCGAATTCGTCCGCGGCGGCGACGGCCGCTTCGGCGTCGGCTGCGCCGGCGACACCTTCAACGTGGCGGTCTATCTCGCCCGTGCCGGGATCGATGCCGCCTTTGCGACGGCGCTGGGGGATGATCCCTATTCCGACGCGATCCTCGCGCTTGCCGCGGCGGAGGGTGTTGCCAGCGATCTGGTGCTGCGAGTGCGCGGCCGCCTGCCGGGCCTCGCGGTGGTCGACACCGATACCGCCGGAACGCGTCACCGCCACGATTGGTGCGGCGAATCGCCGGCGCGCGAACTGTTCGAGCTGCCGGACTGGGGACGCGTGGCCGAAGGCCTGACGAAAGCAAAGCTCGTCTATTTTTCAGGGATCACCCTTTCGCTTTATTCCAATACCGGGATCGGCCGTTTTCTCGCGCTCATCGAGATGGTGCGGCAGCAAGGTACGAAGATCGCCTTCGACGGAAATTTTCGTCCGCGCGGCTGGCGCGGAGATTTAGCGCGGACGCGGACAGTGTTCATGGAGGCGCTCAAGCGCATCGACATCGCGCTTCCGGCCTATGACGACGAAGCGGTGTTGTGGGGCGATCCGAGTCCCGAAGCAACCGTGGAGCGGCTGCAAGCCTTCGGGATTGGGGAGATCGTGGTGAAGAACGGACCCAACAGCGCGCTGGTGGCAAGCGGCGGACAAAACGAATTCGTACCCGTGCCGGAGGTGGTGGTGCCGATCGACACGACAGCGGCTGGCGACAGCTTTAACGCCGCCTATATCGCGGCACGTCTATGCGGCCAGAGACCGACGGATGCCGCCGCCGCCGCGCACCGGCTGGCGGCGCAGGTCATCCGCCATCGCGGCGCGCTGATGCCGCGCGCAGCCGCGGCAGTGCATTGACGGCCTCCAAGCCAAAATGGCCCCTCGTCCCTGCGAGCGCGCTCATTTTCCCATGGGCACGAGCCCGAGCTTGTCCATCAGACGCAGGTCGCGGTCGCGCCCGGGATTGGGCGTGGTGAGCAGCTTCGGCCCGTAGAAGATGGAGTTGGCGCCGGCGATGAAGCAGAGCGCCTGCGTCTCCTCGCTCATGTCCTCGCGCCCGGCCGAGAGCCGCACCACCGACTTCGGCATGGTGATGCGGGATGCCGCGATGGTGCGCACGAAATCGATCGGATCGATCGGCTCCCCCCGCGCCAGCGGCGTGCCCTCGACCTTGACCAGCATGTTGATCGGCACGCTTTCCGGATGGGCCGGCAGATTCGCAAGCGTCGCGATCATGCCGATGCGATCCTCGGCGCTCTCGCCCATGCCGACGATGCCGCCGCAGCAGACGTGGATGCCGGCGTCGCGCACGTGGCCGAGCGTGTCGAGGCGGTCTTGATAGGTGCGCGTGGTGATGATCGCGCCGTAATATTCCGGCGAGGTGTCGAGGTTGTGGTTGTAGTAATCGAGGCCGGCCGCCTTGAGACGACGGGCCTGGTACTGCGTGAGCATGCCGAGCGTGGCGCAGGTCTCGAGCCCAGTCGCCTTGACGCCTTCAACCATCTCGCAGACGTGGTCGAGATCGCGATCCTTGGGCTCGCGCCACGCCGCCCCCATGCAGAAGCGGCTCGCGCCCGCACGCTTGGCCGCCTGCGCCTCGGCGATGACGGCATCGACGCGCATCAGCTTTTCCGCCTTGACGCCGGTGTCGTAGTGCACGCTCTGCGGACAATAGGCGCAGTCTTCCGGGCAGCCGCCGGTCTTGATCGAGATCAGCGTGGACATCTGCACCTCGGTGGGATCGAAGTGCAGCCGATGAATCTGCTGCGCGCGAAAGATCAATTCGGGAAACGCAAGCTCGAACAGCGCGCGCACCTCCTCGCGCGTCCAGTCGTGGCGGACGGCCCCGAGAGTCCCACGCTTAATCGCGGCGAGAGTCATGTCCGCACCATGGCCATGGATCAGCGCAAAAGCAAGCGGCGCGCAAACTCAGGCCAGCACCGCGGCGAGTTCGGCAAGATCGGCCACGATGAGATCGGGCTGATGCGGCGTGTGGCCGAACGGCCGCTTGCGCCGGTCGATGAACGCGGTCCGCATGCCGTACGACTTCGCTCCGATACAATCGAAGGCGTGATTGGCGACGAACAGAATGTCGGACCGCTCCTCCCCGACGATCTCGGCGGCCTTGGCGTAGGTCTTCCAGTGCGGCTTGAAATAGCCGACCTCCTCGACCGAGATGACGTGATCGAATGCAAAGCCGATGTGCGGCCCGGCCGCCTCGAGCATGTCGCGGTCGCCATTCGAGAGAATGGCCAGCTTGTATCCTTTGGATCGAAGCTGTTCGAGCGCCGGCACCACATCAGGAAACGGCTTGAGCTTCTCGATCTCGCTCACGAGCCCCCGCGCTTCGTCCGGCGTATACCGGATGCCGCAGCGATCCATCACGTAAGACACCGCGCGCTCCCCGATCCGCCGATAGGGCGTGTGCCCGCGATCGCACAGCGCATCGATCATCGAGTTCTCGAAGTGAGTGCGGCGCCACCAGGTGACGAAGCTGTTCGGCTTGCCGTCCCAGCCCTTGCGCTTGAGAAAGGGCTTGACGGCCTCGGTGAGCCCCTTCTGCATATCGACGATGGTGCCGTACTGATCGAAGGCCAACGCCTTGATTTCGCGTCTGAGGACCTCGGGCGTTTCCATGATGTCTAGAGCGGCCGAAGCCGGGTGAACCCGACTTCGGCTGGGAGACGGTTTGGCTCAAACCATTACGACGGCTAGGCCGTTCCCTTCATCGCCGCCATCACCTTGTCCGGCGTGAAGGGCACCGAGCGCAGCCGCACGCCGATGGCATCGAACACCGCGTTCGAGATCGCCGAGGGCACAACCGCGGCGGCCGGCTCGCCGGCGCCCCATGGGCGCTCGTTCGGCCGATCGATTAGCTCGTAAACGAGCTCCGGGACCTGCGGGAATCGCAGGATGGGATAGCTCGCCCAGTCGAGGCTGGTCACCGCGGAGCGGTCGTATTTGAGCTCCTCGATCAAGGTGCGGCTCAACGTCTGGATGACGTTGCCGTCGAGTTGGTTTCGCAGCCCATCCGGATTGATGATCTGACCGCAGTCGTGGGCGAGATAGAATTTCGTCACCCGGATGTCGCCGGTCGACCGTTTCACCTCGACCTCGGCCACCGCCGCGATATAGGTGCGCGTCAGTTCGTATTTGCAGAATGCGACGCCGCGGCCGGTGGCCACCTCGCCGCCGCGGCCATCACGCTTTGGCGAGGGCCGCTTGTCCCATTTCGCCAAGGCGGCGGCGCGGTTGAGCACTTCGATGCCGCGCTTGTCGTTGGGATCGAGATACTTCAGCCGGAACTCGACGGGATCGGCGTTTGCCGCCGCAGCGAGCTCGTCGATGAAGCACTCGTTGGCATAGGTGTTCTGCATCCGGCCCGGCGTCCTGATCCAGGACGGGCGGAACGGCGTTGATGCAAGCCGGCGGCACACCGTCTTCACGTTGGCGAATTTGTAGGGGATCGCCGAGTTCTGGAAAATGTTGCCGGGCGCGACGTCTTCGCCGGCGGGCATGCCTGCCAGTGTCGCGGCGACCAGCGGCACGTTGAAGCTGCCGGCGGTCTGCTGCGGAATGAAGAATTCCGATTCCCAGGCGGTAACCGCGCCTGCGCCATCCACGGCAGCGCGCAGATCGATGAGCGTCGGCGGACCCTTGGGATCCCAGCCGTGCTCGTCGGCCCGCGACCATTGCACCCGCACCGGCCGCCCGACTGCTTTCGCCAGCAACGCCGCATCTGCGGCGGCATCTTCGTGCCCGTTGCGGCCATAGCAGCCGGACCCTTCGATGTAGATGCAGCGAACGCTCTCGGCGGGGATGCCGAACATGGTCGCGAGCTGCTTGCGCAGATTGTGCGTCGCTTGCGAGGCGGACCACGAGGTCAGCTTGCCATCCTTGAATTCGGCCACCGCACAGGAGGGCCCGATCGAGCCGTGGGTATGGATGGCAAAGTCGTACGTGGCTTGCAGTGTCTTGGCGCCCGCCTGGCCCATGGCCTCGGCAGTGTTACCGACGTTGCTCGTCACCTCGTCCTTAGCGACCTTGCTGGCGCGCACTTCGTCCCACAGCTTTGTCGCGTCCGGCAAGGTCTGCGATTTCGACCACGATGCCTTGAGCTTCTCGGCCGCCTTGATCGCGCCCCACTCGCTCTCGGCGACGACGCCGAGGAAATTGCCCTCCCTCACGACCTTGACGACGCCGGCGACGTCTTTGAGCGATGTCTCGTCGACATTCTCGAGCGTGGCGCCGATCGCCGCCGGGCGAATGACGCGCCCGTGCAGCATCCCGGGCACGCGGAAGTCTTGCATGTAGGTGAAGCGTCCCGTCACTTTGTCCGGGATGTCGACGCGCGGCACCGGCTTGCCGACCAGTTTGTAGTCCTTGGGATCTTTCGCGGCGGCGGGCTTGGCGTGGTCGAGCTTGAGCGCGAACGATTTGCCTCCGATCAGCTCGCCGTAGCTGACCCGTTTGTTGCCGGCGCTGATCACGCCGTCGACGACCTTGAGATCCTCTTTCTTGGCGTCTAGCCGTTTCGCCGCCTCCTCGAGCAGCGCGGCCTTGGCCGTTGCGGCCGCATTGCGCAGCTGCATGCCTCCGAGCTGGATCGAGAGGCTACCCCACGTGGTGCCCTGGTCGGGCGTGAGCGCCGTGTCGCCCTGGATCAGCTTGATCCGGTTGAGCGGCACGTCAAGTTCCTCGGCGACGATCTGCGGCAGCGCCGTCGCGACGCCGGTGCCCAGATCGACCTTGCCGGTGTAGAGCGTCACCTCGCCGCCGGCATCGATCGCCAGGAACGAGTCGACCTCGGTGAGCGCGAGCGGCTTGCCTCCCTGGGCGAACGTCTCGCCGATTGGGCCGCCGAACGAGAAGGTGACGACGAGCGCGCCACCGCCCTTGAGCAGGTCGCGTCGAGAAGCGTGAATCGTCATGATCGCCTCCCTCACGCCGTGGCCGCGCGCATGACCGCTTTGACGATGCGGGCATGCGTCCCGCAGCGGCACAGGTTGTTGGCGAGCGCCTCCTTGACTTGCGCCTCGGTCGGCTTCTTGGTCTTGGCGAGGAAAGCGGCGGACTCCATGATCATGCCGTTGATGCAGTAGCCGCATTGCACCGCTTGCTCCTCGATGAAGGCGCGCTGCACCGGGTGCAGGCGCTGCGGCGTGCCGAGGCCTTCGAGCGTCACCACCTTCTGCTGGGCGGTGAGCGAGGAGAGCGGCGTGACGCACGAGCGCACCGCCTTGCCGTCCACGTGCACCGTGCAGGCGCCGCATTGCGCGAGCCCGCAACCGAACCGTGGGCCGTGTAGCCCGAGGTTGTCGCGCAGCGCATAAAGCAGCGGCATGCCGGGATCATCGATGGCGATCCGGACCGCCTTGCCGTTCACATTCAGCGATTTTCGTTGAGCCATGCTGTCCTCCCGTGCTGCGCCGCCTCGCTCGGCGGTCTTTCTTTGAATGCTTCCAGCCTAGCAGCGCAGGCGGCATCGCGCCATATGAGGACGAGGGACGATTTCTCCGATGAAGTATCCCTGCTTCGCCGAACGGGATGCTGCTCCGCCCTCGTCCTGAGGAGCGCGCATCAAGAACCGTGGATTCGCCAAGCGCAATATGCGCGCGCGTCTCGAAGGACGAGGCGGTCCGAAGCTTTGGTCGGCCTCATGCTTCGAGACGCATCGCGGCGCGGTTTCATCTGTGGAGGAGGCGTCGATTTGCCGCGCCGCGATGCTCCTCAGCATGAGGCCGAGCGCTAACACCGATCAGCGCGCCGTTGCCCACCCTATTTGTTCACTCCGCCGCAACCCGCGCGGCTTGCCTCACCGGCTCGACCTTGGCGGCGCAATATTTGAACTCGGGGATTTTCCCGAAGGGGTCGAGCGCCGGATTGGTGAGCAAGTTTGCCGCCGCCTCCACGAAGGCGAACGGGATGAACACCATACCATCCGGAATAGAGTCGTCCTGCCGCGCGGCAAGCTCGATCGTGCCGCGCCGGGTGGTGACCCGCACCATGTCGCCGGGCTTGATGCCGAGCTTGGCGATGGTGCCGCGCGAGAGATTGGCGACCGCGCCTGGCTCGAGCGCGTCCAGCGTGGAGGCGCGGCGGGTCATGGCGCCGGTATGCCAGTGCTCGAGCTGGCGTCCGGTCGAGAGCACGAACGGGAATTCGCCGTCGGGCCGCTCGTCCGGCGGCAGGATCTTGGCCGGCACCAGCTTGCCGCGGCCGTCCTGGGTGGGGAAGCGGTCGGCGAACACCACGTCGTGCCCGGGCTTGTCGGGCGCATCCGAGGGATAGGTGACGGCGCTCTCCCGCTCGATGCGGTCCCACGAGATGTTGTCGAGCGCCGGCATCAGCGAGGCCATCTCGGCATAGATCTCGCTCGGGTGCCGGTAATTCCAGTTAAGCCCGATGCGGCGCGCGATCTCCTGGGTGATCCACCAATCGACCTTGGCGTCGCCTGGCAGCGGCAATGCGCGGCGCCCCATCTGTACCTGGCGATTGGTGTTGGTGACCGTGCCGTCCTTCTCGGGCCAGGCGGAGGCCGGCAGGATGACGTCGGCGAAGGCGGCGGTCTCGGTGAGGAAAAGGTCCTGCACCACCAGATGCTCGAGCGCGGCGAGCGCCTCGCGCGCGTGGTTGAGGTCGGGGTCGGACATCGCCGGATTTTCGCCGAGGATGTACATGCCTTTGATCACGCCCGCGTGCACCGCCTTCATGATCTCGACCACGGTGAGGCCGCGCTTGGGATCGAGCTTGGTAGCCCAGGCCTTTTCCACGCTGGCGCGGATCTCCGGGTTCTCCACCGAGCGGTAGTCCGGGAAGAACATCGGGATGAGCCCGGCGTCGGAGGCGCCCTGCACGTTGTTCTGCCCGCGCAGCGGATGCAGCCCCGTGCCGGGGCGCCCGATCTGCCCGCAGATCAACGCGAGCGCGATCAAGCAGCGCGCGTTGTCGGTGCCGTGCACGTGCTGCGATACGCCCATGCCCCAGAAGATGATCGCCGACTTGGCGCGCGCATAGGTGCGCGCGACCGTGCGCAGCGTATCGGTGGGAATGCCGCAGATCGGCGCCATCTCCTCGGGCGTGAACTCCTTGATGTGCTCGGCGAAGGCCTTGAAGTTTGCAGTCTGCGCCTCGACGTATTGCCGGTCGTAAAGCCCTTCGGTCACGATCGTATTGAGAATGCCGTTGAGCATCGCGACGTCGGTGCCGGGCTTGAATTGCAGCATGTGGGCGGCGTGACGCTTGAGCGCCTGGCCGCGCGGATCCATGACGATGAGCTCCGCCCCGCGCTTGGCCGCCTGCTTGAAGAAGGTGGCGGCGACCGGATGGTTCTCGGTCGGATTGGCGCCGATGACGATGATGACGTCGGAATTCTTGCACTCGTTGAAGGTGGCGGTGACCGCCGCCGAGCCGATCGTCTCGAGAAGCGCCGCAACCGACGAGGCGTGGCACAGCCGCGTGCAGTGATCGACGTTGTTGGTGCCGAAGCCGGCGCGCACGAGTTTCTGGAACAGATAAGCCTCCTCGTTCGAGGCCTTGGCCGAGCCGAAGCCGGCGAGCGCCTGCGAGCCATCGCGATCGCGGATCGTTTTCAATCCCGCGGCGGCGCGGTCGAGCGCCTCCTCCCAGGTGCCGGCGCGGAAATGCGTCCAGGGATTGGCGGGATCGACGGTGTCGTGGGCGTGCTTGGCGACGCCGTCCTTGCGGATCAGCGGCTGCGTCAGACGATGCGGATGGGTCACGTAGTCGAAGCCGAAGCGGCCTTTGACGCAGAGCCGGTTCTCGTTCGCGGGTCCGTTGCGGCCGCTGACGTAGAGGAGCTTGTCGTCCTTGACGTGATAGGTGATCTGGCAGCCCACCCCGCAATAGGGGCACACGCTGTGGACCTCGCGGTCCGGGAACTGGGTGCGCACGTTCGCCTCATCGACGAGGGTCGCGGGCATCAGCGCACCGGTCGGGCAAGCCTGCACGCATTCGCCGCAGGCGACGCAGGTCGACTCCCCCATCGGGTCGTCGAAATCGAACACGATCTTCTCGCCGTAGCCGCGGCCGGCCATGCCGATGACGTCGTTGACCTGCACCTCGCGGCAGGCGCGGACGCAGAGATTGCACTGGATGCAGGCGTCGAGATTGACCGCCATCGCCGGATGGCTGCGGTCCGGAACGGGCGCCGCGCGGCGCGGAAACCGGCTCGTCGCGACGTCTTGCCGTTCCGCGGTCAGCCAGAACTCCGATTGCGGATCGTGCGCCACGTCCTTTGGCGGCTGGTCCGTCAGCAGCAGCTCGACGACCATGCGCCGCGCCGTTTTGGCGCGATCGGTCTGCGTCTTGACCTGCATGCCAGGCGCCGGGGTGCGGATGCAGCTCGCCGCCAGCACGCGTTCGCCCTCGATCTCCACCATGCAGACGCGGCAGTTGCCGTCGGGGCGATAGCCGGGCTTGGGCGAGTAGCACAGGTGCGGCAGCTTGATGCCGAGGCGGCGCGCGGCGTGGAAAATCGTCTCGCCGGCGCGGATCTCGACCTCGCGGTCGTCGATGCTGAAGGTGGCGGGCTTGTCGCCTACGCTGCTGCTCATTGCTTCACTCGTCCATTGTCTTGGCGATCAACGGCACGTAACGATAGTGCAACCACATCATCAAGGCGCCGCCGGCCACCCACAGGGCGCCTGCGATCAGAAGCGAATCGACCTGCGCGGCAATCCAGGCCGCTGCAACCAATGGAATGATGATCACCCACATTGCCGACAACGATACGCCCACGTTGCGGCCGCAAGCTTGACATGTCGCCACGCTGCCAGGCCCGAGGAACATTTTGTCCCAGCCCGAGATCGCCGCCTTGTGGCAATGCGGACACTCAAGCCCTCGCATCATCACTCTCACCAACTCCCGAGCGGCTTCTCCAGCTCCTCCGGAAAATATTTGAACACGCTGAGCAGCGGGTTGGGCGCGGCCTGACCGAGACCGCAGATGGAGGCGTCGCGCATGGCATCCGAGAGTTCCGTCAATAAGGCCTTGTCCCAGGGCCCGGTTGCCATCAGCTTGACCGCCTTCTCGGTTCCCACACGGCAAGGCGTGCATTGGCCGCAGCTTTCGTCCTCGAAGAAGCGCATCAGATTGAGCGCCACCGCTTTCATATCGTCCTTGTCGGAGAGAACGACAACCGCGTGCGAGCCCACGAAGCAGCCGTATTGTTCCAACGTGCCGAAGTCGAGCGGCAGGTCCGCCATCGCCGCCGGCAGGATTCCGCCGGAGGCACCGCCGGGCAGATAGGCCTTGAAGCGATGCCCCTCCTGCATCCCGCCGCAATGCTCCTCGATCAGCTCGCGCGCGGTGATGCCGGCGGGAGCTAACACCACGCCCGGTTTCCTGACCCACCCCGAAACCGAGAAGCTGCGCAGCCCCTTGCGCTCGCGCCGGCCGTGCGAGGTGAACCATTGCGCGCCCTTCTCGACGATGTCGCGCACCCAGTAGAGCGTCTCCACGTTCTGCTCGAGCGTCGGGCGGCCGAACAGGCCGACCTGCGCCACGTAAGGCGGGCGGTGCCGGGGCAGGCCGCGCTTGCCCTCGATTGATTCGATCATCGCGGATTCTTCACCGCAGATGTAGGCACCCGCCCCGCGGCGCAGATGCATTCGGGCGTGCTTGGCGAGCCCGGCCTGCTCGATCTTGGCGATCTCGTCCGCGAGCATCAGCCGCACGTCGGGATACTCGTCGCGGATATAGATGTAGATGTCAGCCGCTTCGACAACCCAGGCCGCGATCAGCATGCCCTCGATGAAGCGGTGCGGATCCTGCTCGAGATAGTAGCGATCCTTGAAAGTGCCGGGCTCGCCTTCGTCCGCGTTGACCGCGAACAGCCGCGGCGCGGGCTCGGCGCGGACCAAGGTCCACTTGCGGCCGGTCGGAAAGCCGGCGCCGCCGAGGCCGCGCAGTCCGGCGTCGCTGACCGCCTTGATGATGTCCTCGCGCGTGCGCGCGCCGGCAAGGCAGGCCTTGAGCAGGGCATAGCCGCCGTCGCGGACGTAGCGCTCGAAATCGTTGGGCGTGGGATAGGCATGAGCGTGCGCGCCGCGGGCGACCGCCGCCGCCACGTTCTCTACCGTCGCCCCCATCACCTGCACGTGGCCCACCGCGCAAGCGGGTGCGCGATCGCAAGCTCCCATGCAGGGCGCCCGCACGACCCGCACGTCGGGCCCGAGCCGGTTGGGCAGGGTGCGCAAGAGATGCTCGGATCCCGCCATGGCGCAGGAAAGCGAATCGCACACGCGCACCGTCACTGCCGGCGGGGGCGCCTCGTCTTCCTTCACGATGTCGAAGTGGGCGTAAAAGGTCGCGACCTCATAGACCTCGGTGAGCGCGAGCTTCATCTCCTGTGCCAGCGCGGCGAGATGCGCGGCGGAGAGATATCCGTAGCGGTCCTGGATCAGGTGCAGATGTTCGATCAGGAGATCGCGCCGGCGCTCGCGGTCGCCCAACAGCGCGCGCACCTCCGAGAGCGCCTGCGGCTCGACCTGACGTCCTTTCGGCGTCTTGCGCGGGCGGTTGCGCCGTCCCAGTCCTCCGCGGTCCTCGGTGCGCGCGTCCATTTGGAATCCTTCTCGGCTTGAGAAGAACGCATGCCGTTGATTAAAAACAAGCCCCCAATTACCATTGATCGATTGAAGTTTTCTATCAAAAGCGCGAGAGCGCACGCGTCCTCCGGCCGGGGCTACCGCTTTGATCGATAAGCTCGAATTCCTTCTAGCGCTGGCCCGCGAGCGGCATTTCGGCCGCGCCGCGGAAGCCTGCGGCGTCACGCAGCCCACGCTGTCTTCAGGGCTCAAGCAGCTCGAGGACGCCATGGGCGTGCTGCTGGTCAATCGCGGCTCGCGCTTTCGCAGCTTCACGCCGGAAGGCGAGCGGGTGCTCGATTGGGCGCGCCGCATCGTCGGCGATGCCCGCGCTATGCGGCAGGAACTTCACGCGTTGCGGCACGGCTTGACCGGGCGGCTGCGCATTGCCGCGATCCCGACCACGCTGGCCATGGTGGCAAGCCTCACCACCCCGTTCCGCATGCGCCATCCTAACGTGCAGTTCACCATTCTGTCGCGCACCTCGATCGAGGTGCTGGCCGAGCTCGAAAATCTCGAGATCGACGCCGGCGTGACTTATCTCGACAACGAGCCGCTCGGGCGCGTGAACGCGGTCCCGCTCTATCGCGAGCACTACCGCCTGTTGACCTCATCCGACGCGCCGCTCGGCAACCGCGCGACGGTGACCTGGGCGGAGGTGGCGAAAGTGCCGCTGTGCCTGCTCACCCCGGACATGCAGAACCGGCGCATCATCGACGAACTGTTGCGCGGCGCCGGCGGCACGCCGCAGCCTACCCTCGAATCCAATTCCATGATCGTGCTGTTCGCGCACGTGCGCACCGGCCGCTGGGCGAGCGTGATGCCGGCCAAGCTCGCCGACACGCTGGGGCTGACGGAGACGACCCGCGCCATTCCCATCGTCGAGCCCGAGGCCGTCCACACTATCGGGCTCGTGGTTCCGGAGCGCGCCCCGATGACTCCGCTAACGGCCGCGCTGGTCGCGGAGGCGCAGCGGCTTGCGCCGCAGCTCGACGCGGTCGAGTCGCGCGAGCGCAGGGCCAGCCGACGCGGTTAGCGTGCACGGCCCCTTGTTTGGCCGGGACGCTGTTTGCATGCTGCCGATGAATGCGCAGGCGCCAAGAGCCGCCACCAAAAGACATAAGCGAAGAGGAAGCACCGATGGATCAACGCGCGATGCTCTCATCCCGGATCAAGCCGCTTCCTGCGGACCATTCCCCCGAGCTGAAGGAGCAGTTCGAGGCGATGCGGAAGAATCTCGGATTCATCCCGAACAGCATTCTCATTATGCAGCGCAAGCCCAAATTGGCGAAGGCATTGGCGCAGATGACCGCGGCGGTATGGGATCCGCAGGGCGAGGTCGATTGCGGCTTCAAGCGCATCATCGCGCACGTGGTGAGCCGTGCCGCCGGATGCCGCTATTGCATGGCACACACGGCCGGCGGCGCCCTGCACTTCGGGGTCGATGACAAGAAGCTCGCCGCAGTGTGGGAGTATCAGACGAGCCCGCTTTACAGCGCGGCGGAACGGGCAACCCTCGATTTTGCCGTGGCGGCGGCGTCCGTGCCCAACGAGGTGACCGACGACATGTTCGCCGAGCTGCGCAAGTATTGGAGCGAAGAGCAAATCGTCGAGATCGTTGGGGTCATAGCGCTGTTCGGTTTTCTCAACCGCTGGAACGACACCATGGCGACGCCGCTCGAGGACGAACCAATCGCCGTGGGAGAACGCTACCTCAAGCGAGGCGGCTGGACCGCAGGCAAGCATCGCGCCTGACTAATCCTGTCAAGGAGCGTGTCCTGGGCGCAGCGCAGCACGAAGTGGTGCGCTGCAGACCCGGGACCGTTTCAGTCCGTGGCGGTCCCGGATCAGCGGTGCACCGCTCCACTTCGTTTCGCGCTGCACCGCATCCGGGACACGCGGCTTTACTTAAGGCCTGTGGTCTCGGGCCCAGCTGACGAGGCGGGACCGGACTGCGAAATCAAAACAGCACGACGATGCGTCCGTCCAGACCGTGCTGGCCGGCGACGCGCCACGCAATCCAGGCTTGCCCGGGTTGCGCATATAGTGCGCAAGTCGGGCAGGTCCGACTTGCGGTCGGGTGAGGCAATCCTCGCCTGCCGCTTTGCCGCGAGCTTGGCAACGCAGTACGCTGGCGACAACAGAAGAGACGGATCACGGAGGGAAGCATGCGCTTTCATCGTCTGCTCGGCAGCATTGCAGGTCTCGCGGTTTTCGCTCTGGGCCTCACGCCCGCTAGCGCGCCGGCCCAGAACTTCACCAAGCCGGTCCGGATCATCGTGCCGTTCGCGCCGGGCGGGACATCGGACATCCTGGCGCGCCTCATCGGCCCGAAGCTGCAAGACACCATCGGCCAGCCGGTCGTGGTCGAGAACAAGACCGGCGCCGGCGGAAATATCGGCGCCGACCTGGTCGCCAAGGCGGACAAGGATGGTCACACGCTGCTCCTAATCGATGTGAGCACCTTGGCCATCTCGCCGAGCCTGTTCGCCAACATGACGTACAGCCCGATCAAGGACCTCGCGCCGGTCGGCTTGATCCTGTTCGCGCCCTACGTGCTGGCGGTGCACCCCAGCCTGCCGGTCAAGACCGTTCCCGAGCTGGTGGCGCATGCCAAAGCCAATGCCGGCAAGGTGCCGTTCGGCAATGCCGGGATCGGCGTCGCCAATCACATCTCGGCGGTCCAGCTAGAGAAGGGCTGGGGCGTGGCGTTCAAGCACGTACCGTATCGGGGCGGCGCCGACGCTATCAAGGGTACGGTCGCGGGCGAGAGCCAGGTCATTCTCAACGGCGCGACGGCGACCGCGCCATTCGTTGCGCAGGGCCAATTGCGGGGACTTGCGGTGTCCGGGGACAAGCGAGTCGACAGCATCAAGGACCTGCCGAGCTTCAAGGAGCTCGATATCTCCCCGGCCGCCGTCGGATCCTGGCAGGGCCTGCTCACCACGGCTGGAACGCCGGCGCCGATGCAGCAACGCCTCAACGCCGAGCTCAACAAGATCCTCGCCATGCCGGAGATCGCCAAGCGGATCGAAAGCCTCGGCGGCGAGGTGAAGGCCGGCCCGTCCGCGGATCTCGCGAAGTGGATCGAAACCAACACGGCGAGTTACGCCGCCATCATCAAGGAAGCCGGCATCAAGGTGCAGTAGCCGCTCGGGGTTTTGCGTGCCGCGGGTCGATGTCAAGGAGTTCGCCTTCGGGCTGTTCTTGATCGCATTGGCGCTGGTCGCCTTCGGCGCCACCAGTTCGCTCAGCGTCGGGACCGCAGCCGATATGGGCCCCGGCTTCGTCCCGCGCGCGCTGGCGTGGGGCATCCTGGGCTTCGGCGCGATCTTTCTGATCACCAGCTTTCTCAAGACACCCGAACCCGTTCCAGCGCCGGCGTGGCGACCGCTCGTCATGATTCTGGCATCGATCGCGCTGTTTGCGGTGTTGTTCTCCACGCTCGGGCTGATCGCCGCTTGCATCGGGGCCGTGCTGGTCGCCGGGGCGGCCACGGCGCCCGTTCGCTGGCCACAGCTCGCGCTCTGCGGCGCGGTGGTCGCCGCGTTTTCGGCGCTGCTGTTCGTCCGAGGTCTTGGCCTGCCGTTCGAGCTCTGGCCGCCGTTCTGGCCGTAGATTTCATCCGTCGTCATGGCCGGGCTTGTCCCGGCCATCCACGCCTTTCGCCCGGCCAAGCAAGACGTGGATGCCCGGCACAAGGTCGGGCATGACAGTGGAGAGATTGGCGCAATAACGAGGATCGCGTGGAGCTGTTCGACAATCTAGCGCTCGGCCTGGCCACGGCGGCGAGCTGGCAGAACCTGCTGTTCTGCTTCGCCGGCGTCATGATCGGCACGCTGGTCGGGGTATTGCCCGGCATCTCTCCGCTGACGACGGTGGCGATGCTGCTGCCCTTCACCTTCGGCCTGCCGCCGGCCTCCGCGCTCATCATGCTGGCCGGCATTTTCTATGGCGCGCAGTACGGAAGCTCGACCGCCGCCATTCTCGTCAACGTTCCCGGAGAAACCTCCTCGATCGTCACCTGCCTCGACGGCTACCAGATGGCCCGGCAGGGGCGCGCCGGCTCCGCGCTCGCGATCGCCGCCATCGCCTCGTTCTTCGCCGGCACGATAGCGACCGTCGTCATTGCGCTGCTCAGCCTGCCGCTCGCCGCCTTCGCCCTCAAGTTCACGGCGGTCGAGACCGTCAGCCTCATCATTCTCGGCCTGCTCGGAGCGGTCGTGCTGGCGCACGGCTCGCCCCCCAAAGCGATCGCCATGATCGTAGTCGGCGTGCTCGTCGGCCTGGTCGGGGTCGACGTCAATTCCGGAGTGCCGCGCATGACCTTTGGCATTCCCGATATCACCGACGGCATCAGCTTCGTGCCGATTGCCATTGGCCTGTTCGGCATCGCCGAGATGATCCGCAACCTCGAGCACCCGCAAGATCGAAACTTCGCGGGCACCCGAATTTCCAACCTGGTACCGACGCGCGCCGATCTCAGGAGCGCTTGGCCGGCCATGGTGCGCGGGACGGCGGTCGGATCAATTCTCGGCGTCTTGCCGGGTGGCGGCGCGGCGCTGCCGCCATTCTCCGCCTATGCGCTGGAGAAGAAGATCGCCGCCGACCCCTCGCGCTTCGGCAAGGGCGCAATCGAGGGCGTCGCCGCGCCGGAAGCCGCCAACAATGCCGGCGCGCAGACCAGCTTCGTGCCGATGCTCACGCTCGGCATTCCTTCCAACCCGCTGATGGCCCTGATGATCGGCGCGCTGATGATTCAGGGCATCCAGCCCGGCCCGCAGGTGATGACGAAGCAGCCCGAGCTGTTCTGGGGCGTGATTGCATCGATGTGGATCGGCAATCTCATGCTGATCATCATCAATCTGCCGCTGATCGGCATCTGGGTGTCGCTGTTGCGCGTGCCATACTATCTGCTGTTTCCGGCCATCGTCGTGTTCTGCGCCATCGGCGCTTACAGCATCGGCAACAGCCTGTTCGACCTCTGGCTGATGCTGGGCTTCGGCCTCATCGGCTACTTCTTTATCAAGATCGGCGTGGAGCCGGCCCCCTTCGTGCTCGGCTTCGTGCTCGGACCGATGCTGGAGGAGAATTTCCGGCGTGCCATGCTGATTGCCTCGGGCGACGTGTTTGTGTTTGTCGAACGCCCGATCAGCGCCGTCCTGCTCGGGATCTCTGCGCTGCTGCTCGCCGCCCTCTTGGTTCCCGAGATCCGCCGCAAGCGCGAAGTGCTCAAGGAAGAGTGAATGAGCGCCTGCCGTCGCGTCCGCCGGTTTGAACGGCTCTCCATTCGCCTAGCGGTTTTCACGCATCTTTGAGCGGCAGCCGTGGCCGCATCGGATCCGAATTCTCAAAACAGCCCGACGATGCGTCCGTCGGGTCCGACGTCGATCGAGTCGGCGGCCGGCACCCGGGGCAGGCCGGGCATGGTCATGATCTCTCCACAGATCGCCACCACGAACTCCGCCCCGGCCGAGAGCCGCACTTCGCGCACCGTGACGACGTGATCGTCGGGCGCGCCCTTGGTGTCGGCGCTGGTGGTGAAGCTGTACTGGGTCTTGGCGATGCAGACCGGCAATTTGCCGTAGCCCATCTTCTCGAACGACTCGAGCTGGTCGCGCACCGGCTTGGGCGCGTCGATGTCCTTCGCCCGATAGATTTCGCGGGCGATGGTGCGGATCTTCTCGAGCAGCGGCATGTCGTCGGGATAGAGGAATTTCAGCTTGCTCTTGCCGCTGTCGACGACCTTGAGCACCGCGCGCGCCACGTCGGCCGCGCCCTTGCCGCCCTCGGCCCAGTGGTCGGCCATGATCGCCTCGACGCCGAGCTTCTTGCACGCCTCCTTCACCAGCGCGATCTCCGCCTCGGTGTCAGCGCTGAAGCGATTGATGGACACGACCGGCACGATGCCGAACTTCTGCACGTTCTCGACATGGCGGGCGAGGTTGGCCATGCCGGCACCCAGCGCCTTGAGGTTCTCGGTCTTGAGGTCTTCCTTCTTGACCCCGCCGTGCATCTTGAGCGCGCGGATAGTTGCGACCAGCACGACGCAATCCGGCGCAAGGGCGGTCTTGCGGCACTTGATGTCGATGAATTTCTCGCCGCCGAGATCGGCGCCGAAGCCCGCCTCGGTCACCACGTAATCGCAGAGCTTGAGCGCGGTGGTGGTGGCGAGCACGGAATTGCAGCCATGGGCGATGTTGGCGAACGGCCCGCCATGGATGAAGGCGGGCGTGCCTTCCAGCGTCTGCACCAGGTTGGGCGCGAGCGCCTGCTTCAGGAGCGCGGCCATCGGCCCGTGCGCCTTGAGATCGCCGGCGCGTACCGGCTTGCGGTCGCGGGTATAGCCAATCACGATTTTCGACAGGCGCTGCTTGAGGTCGTCGAGATCCTTGGCGAGGCAGAAGATCGCCATCACTTCGGACGCGACCGTGATGTCGAAACCATCTTCGCGCGGAAAGCCGTTGGCGGCACCGCCCAGCGAAGAGACGATCGAGCGCAACGCCCGGTCGTTCATATCCATCACCCGCCGCCACGCGACGCGCCGGCTATCGATGCCGAGCGCATTGCCCCAATAGATGTGATTGTCGATCAACGCTGCGAGCAAGTTGTGGGCAGTGCCGATGGCATGGAGATCGCCGGTGAAATGCAGGTTGATGTCTTCCATCGGCACGACCTGCGCGTAGCCCCCGCCGGCGGCGCCGCCCTTGACGCCGAAGCAGGGCCCGAGCGAGGGCTCGCGTAGGCACAGCATCGCCTTCTTGCCGAGATGGTTGAGCGCGTCAGTGAGACCGACCGTGGTCGTCGTCTTGCCCTCGCCCGCCGGCGTCGGGGTAATCGCCGAAACCAGGATCAGTTTGCCGTTGGGGCGATCTTGCAGCGACTTGATGAAATCCATCGATACCTTGGCCTTGTAGTGGCCGTAAGGCTCGAGGTGCTCCGGCGAGATGCCGAGCTTTTCGCGCGCGATGTCCATGATCGGCCGCATCTTGGCGGCCTGCGCGATTTCGATATCGGAGCGCGGATTGGCGTGCTGCGAGGCGGTGATCGGGGCCTTGGCGGCGGTGGCTTGGGTCGGCGTCATGCGAGCCTCGTTCCGATGGTGAGCTTGGCGTTGGCGGCGAATTCGCCGGCCGCGACTTTGGGGCCGTCGGCGGTCTTCACGCGCAAAACTTTGATGCGGCCGTCGGCGCAGACGACGGTGAACCCGTCGGCCGCGACCTCGACGATCTCGCCCATCTTGCCGCCGATTCCTTTGGGGTCACGCGCCGGCAAGGGCTTCGATTCGAAGACCTGAAGCGCCTTGCCGTCGAGTGCCGTCCACGCGCCGGGCGCCGGATTGCAGCCGCGGATGAGATTGTGGATCTGCCGCCAAGGCTTGCCCCAGTCGATGCGGCCATTGTCGGGGCCGCAGCGGCCTTCGTACGTCGCCTGCGAATGATCCTGCTTGATGCGCGGCGCCTTGCCGGCCTTGACCAGGTCGACCGCCTCCAGCATCGCCTCGACGCCCATGGGAAACAGCCGGTCGAAATAGACCGAGCCGAGCGAGTCGTCGGGACCGATGTGGGTCTTCTTCTGCAGCAGCACGTCGCCGGTATCGAGCCCGTTGTCCGGCCAGAAGATCGACAGCCCGGTCTCGGTCTCGCCTTGGATGATCGGCCAGTTGATGGCGCTCGGCCCGCGATATTTCGGCAGCAGCGACGGATGGTATTGGATCGAGCCTTTGGTCGGGATGTTGAGGAACTCCTCCGGGACGAACAGCGTGACGAAGGCCATCACCTGCAGGTCCGGCTTGAGCGCCCTGAACTCTTCCCAGACGTCGGGCTTGCGGTAGGAGGCCGGCTGGTGGACCGGAAGCTTCGCTGCCAATGCCGCCTCCTTGAGCGGATCTACCTTCGCGCCCGGCTTCTCCGGCGCGACATAGGCGGCGACGACATCCTCGCCGCGCTTGAGCAGCGCTTCCAACACCGCCTTACCGAACGCCTGCTGGCCGTGCACCACGATACGCATGCAAAGTCCTCTCAACTCTTCCGTCATTCCGGCCGAGCAAAGCGAGAGCCGGAATCCATAACCACCGTCGGTGGAAACCTCGGTGGGTCCCCGCTTGCGCGGCGACGACAGTGCAGTTTGATCACGCCGCCTCGGCGCGCGCGCCTTTCTCCGGCGCGGTGATTGCGCCCGAGGCCTTGATCTCGGCGATCTCCGCAGCGGTATAGCCGAGCTCCTTGACGAGGATCTCCTCGGTGTGCTCGCCGAGCAGCGGCGAGCGCTTCACTTCCGTGATCGAGTCCGACATCTTGACCGGATTGCCGACCGTCAAATACTTGCCGCGCGTGGGGTGATCGACCTCGACCACCGTGCCGGTCTTGCGCAGCGACGGCTCCTCGGCGATCTCTTTCATCGACAGGATCGGCCCGACTGGAATGTCGACGGCGTTGCAGATCTCCATGACCTCGAACTTGGTCTTGGTCATGGTCCATTGCTCGATGGTGTTGAAGATGTGGCGCAGCCGGGGCAGCCGCGCCGGCGGCGTCGCGTAGTCGGCATCGGTCTTCCACTCCGGCTTGCCGATAAGGTCGCAGATTGCCCCCCATACCGGCGCCTGGGTGATGAAGTAGATGTAGGCGTCGGGATCGCTCTCCCAGCCTTTGCATTTGAGAATCCAGCCGGGCTGGCCGCCGCCGGAGTCGTTGCCGGCGCGCGGCACCGCCGACCCGAACGGGATGCCCTCGCCGTACTGGCTGTACTCGGTGAGGGGACCGTGCACCAGGCGCTGCTGATCGCGCAGCTTGACGCGCGCGAGGTTGAGCACGCCGTCCTGCATGGCGCAGAGCACGCGCTGTCCGCGTCCGGTGCGGATGCGCTGGTAGAGCGCGGTGACAATGCCGAATGCGAGGTGCACCCCGGTGCCGCTGTCGCCGATCTGCGCGCCGGTGACGAGCGGCGGGCCGTCGCGGAATCCGGTGGTGGAGGCAGCGCCGCCTGCGCATTGCGCGACGTTCTCATAGACCTTGCAGTCCTCATAGGGGCCGGGACCGAAGCCCTTGACCGAGGCCACGATCATGCGCGGATTAGTCTTGTGGATGTGCTCCCAGGTCAGCCCCATGCGGTCGAGCGTGCCGGGGGCGAAATTCTCCGCTGGCCGCGCGTGATGTCGCCGACGCCGGGGCGCTCGACCTTGATCACGTCGGCGCCCATATAAGCCAAAAGCTGCGTGCAGGTCGGGCCCGCCTGCACATGGGAGAAATCGAGAATGCGCACGCCGTCGAGCGCCTTGCCGGCGGCGCCCCAGGGCTTGGTGCTCGGTCGCGGCAGGCTATTCGACGCCGCGGCCTTGGCCGGCTTCTTCGACTTCAACTTCACCACCTTTTTCGCCGCAGGCTTGGATTTAACCTTGCCTTTGGTTTTCGCCGTCCTGGATTTCCTCGTTGCCATTTTCGATCTCCGCTGATTTCCACTGGGCCCGCACAAAGCGGGAATGCGTGCTCGCTATTTCTTACGAACGACGCTTTGCGGGTTGAGGTTGCCGATGCGGCCGCTCTCGCTGCCGGCCGCCGGATCGATCACCGCGTTGATGAGAGTCGGCTTGCCGGAATCCATCGCCTTGTTCACGGCGCGGCTCAATTCGTCGGGCGTCGTCACGTAGACGCCAACTCCGCCGAATGCTTCGATGATCTTGTCGTAGCGCGCGTCTTTGACGAAGGCCGTCGTCGCAGGGTCGGAACCGCCACTGGGATTGACGTCGGTGCCGCGATAGATGCCGTTGTTGTTGAAGACGACGATGCAGACCGGAAGGTTGTAGCGGCAAATCGTTTCCACCTCCATGCCGGAGAACCCAAAGGCGCTGTCGCCTTCGACTGCCAGCACGGGGCTGCCGGTCTCCACCGCAGCGGCGACGGCAAACCCCATGCCGACGCCCATGACGCCCCAGGTGCCGACATCGAGGCGTTTGCGCGGCTTGTACATGTCGATGACGCCACGCGCGAGATCGAGCGTATTGGCGCCTTCGTTGACGAGGATCGCATCCGGCCGCTCCTTGATGATGTTGCGTAGCGCACCGAGCGCGCTGTGGAAGTCCATGGGCGCCGTATTCTTCATGAGGCGCGACGCCATCTTGGCGATATTTTCTTCTTTGCGCGCGTTGACCGCGGAGATCCAGTCGGCCGGCGGAGCCGGCCATTTGCTGTCCATGGCTTCCACGAGCGCGGATACGCAGGACCCGATATCACCGACCAGCGGAGCGACGATCGCGACGTTGCTGTCCATTTCCTTGGGCTCGATGTCGACCTGGATGAACTTCTTCGATCCAGGCTCACCCCAGGTCTTGCCTTTGCCGTGCGACAGAAGCCAGTTGAGGCGCGCGCCAATCAGCATGACGACGTCGGAGTCCTTGAGCACCGTCGAGCGCGCCGCCCCCGCCGACAGCGGGTGTGTGTCAGGCAACAGGCCCTTGGCCATGCTCATTTGCAGGAATGGAATGCCGCTCTTTTCGACCAGCGCGCGGATCGCGTCATCGGCCTGCGCGTAGGCCGCGCCTTTACCGAGAATGATCAGCGGGCGCTTGGCGCCCTTGAGCACGTCGAGCGCGCGCTTGACGGCGGACGGAGCCGGAAGCTGCGCCGGTGCCGGGTCGATGACCTTGACGAGTGACTTGGCTCCGGCCTCGGCGTCCATGACCTGAGAGAACAGTTTGGCGGGCAAATCGAGGTAGACGCCACCGGGACGGCCGGATACGGCCGCGCGGATCGCGCGCGCAACGCCGATGCCGATGTCCGCCGCATGCAGCACGCGAAAAGCCGCCTTGCACAGGGGCTTGGCGATCGCCAGTTGGTCCATCTCCTCGTAGTCGCCCTGCTGCAGGTCGACGATCTCCCGCTCCGAGGATCCGCTGATCTGAATCATCGGAAAGCAGTTGGTCGTGGCATTGGCCAGCGCGGTGAGGCCATTGAGAAAGCCGGGAGCCGAGACCGTGAGGCAGATGCCGGGCTTCTTGGTCAGGAAGCCGGCGATTGCAGCCGCATAGCCGGCGTTCTGCTCGTGCCGGAACGAGATGACGCGCATGCCGGCGGCCTGCGCCATGCGGCCCAAGTCGGTGATCGGGATCCCGGGCACGCCATAGATCGTGTTGACGCCATTGAGCTTGAGCGCGTCGATGAGGAGGTGGAAGCCATCCGTCAGCTCCCGCTCTGTGTCGTCCGCGGCTGTGGTCGCGGGCTTGGTTCTCACTGCTGCGTCGGCCATGGGAATCCTCCCTGGAAACCTTGTTGGTGTCAGTCCAAGTAGTCCGCATATTTCGCAACGTGATCGGCGAGGCCGAGGGCGTGGCCGCGCACCAACTCCTCGGCACGCTTGGTGTCGCGCGCCTCGAGCGCCTCGATGATGCTGAGATGGTCGCGGATCGAGCGGTCGGCGCGGTCCTGCTCGCCGATGGTTTTGCGCCGGATCATGCGCATGTGGGTGAACAGATTCTCCGCGAGCGATATCAGCACGCCATTGCGGCTCATGCGGATGATGGTCTGATGAAACTCGATGTTGACTTCGGAATATTCGTCCAGCCTTGCGTGCAGCTCGCCGTTCTCGAATTTCGCAAACATGGTGCGCAGCGACGCGATCTCCTCGGCGCCGGCATTCTCGGTGATGAGCCGCGCCGCCATGCTCTCGAGCGCGGCCCACGCGGTGATCATTTCGATCACCTCGCGCTTGGTTTTGCGAACGACATAAATTCCCCGCCGTGGCACCGCGCGCACAAAGCCTTCGCGCTCGAGCTGCGCCATGGCTTCGCGCACCGGCGTGCGGCTGATGCCGAAATCCAACGCGAGGCGGCGCTCATCAAGCCGGATGTCGACGCGGCTGCGATAGACGTCCATGGCCACGATGGCGTCCTTGAGCGCGGCATAGGCCCGGCTCTTGAAGCTCTCGGGACTGCCGATCGGCTCGACGCGCGGAGATACCGCCGCGCCTGCGGGATGAAGCGCGGTTCGCGCCCTGATACTGGCTAAACGAGGGCGACGGCTACCGGTACTCATGGCTGGTATACAATATTCCAGGAGCCCGGGGGTGCGCAATGGGCGGCCGTTGAACCCTCCGTCGTGGGCAACGGAAGGTAGCCGATGCCGATCCGGAGACCTTTGTCCGGCGCGCTAGAGCGCCGGGCGGGTCCGCAGCCGCGCGAACGCGTCCTGAATCAGCGGCCAGAACAAGGCGATGAGGCCGAGCGCCATGATGGAGCTGACAAGCCCATTGGAGAAGAAGATGCCGAGGCTCCCCTGCGAGGACAGCAGCGATTGCCGGAACGCCTCCTCGGCCTTGTCGCCGAGCACGATCGCCAACACGAGGGGCGCCAGCGGATAGTTGCACTTTTTCAAGACGTATCCGACCACGCCGAAGACCAGCATCATGACCACGTCGAAGGTCGAATTGTGGACGCTGTAGGCGCCGATCGCGCAGAACATCAAGATGATCGGCGCGATAATGGCGAAGGGAATGCGCAGGATCGCCGCAAACAGTGGCACGCAGGTGAGCACGACCAGCAATCCGACGACGTTGCCGAGATACATCGAGGCGATCAGACCCCAGACGAACTCCTTCTGCTCGACGAACAACAGCGGTCCCGGTTGCAGACCCCAGATCAGGAGGCCGCCGAGCAGCACTGCCGCGGTCGGCGAGCCTGGCACACCGAGTGACAGCATAGGCAGCAGCGCCGAAGTGCCGGCGGCGTGCGCTGCCGTTTCCGGCGCAACCACGCCCTCGATCTCGCCGCGGCCAAACCGATCGCCGTGCTTCGACACGCGCTTGGCGATGCCGTAGCTCATGAACGAGGCCGGCGTCGCGCCGGCGGGACTGATGCCCATCCAGCAGCCGATCACGCAGGAGCGCAGTGACGTCATCCAATAGCGCGGAAGCTCCGCCCAGGTCTTGAATACGACCTTCGGATTGATCCCGGCCGCGCCCCCCTTGAAGCTCAGTCCTTCCTCGATGGTGAGCAAGATCTCGCCGATGCCGAACAGGCCGATGACTGCGATGAGGAAGTCGAACCCGTTGAGCAATTCGGTGAAGCCGAAGGTCAGCCGCAGTTGGCCGGTCATGCTGTCCAATCCGACCGCGGCGAGCGCAAAGCCGATCATCATCGAAGCCACCGTCTTGAACGGCGGCTCCTTGCTCATGCCGACGAAGCTGCAGAAGGCGAGAAAATAAACCCCGAACTTCTCCGCGGGACCGAACTGCAGGGCAAATTTGGCGACCAGAGGGGCAACAAGCGTGATCATGATCACTGCGAACAGCGCACCGACGAAGGACGAGGTGAAGGCGGCGGTGAGCGCCTCGCCCGCCCGGCCCTGCTGCGCCATTGGATGCCCGTCGAAGGTGGTCGCCACCGACCACGGCTCGCCAGGAATATTGAACAGCACCGACGTGATAGCGCCGCCGAACAGCGCGCCCCAGTAGATGCAGGACAGCATGATGATCGCCGAGGTCGGCGACATGGAGAACGTGAGCGGCAGGAGGATCGCAACGCCATTGGCGCCGCCGAGACCGGGCAACACTCCGATAATGACGCCGAGCACGATGCCGACGAGCATCACCAGCAGGTTGAACGGCTGGATGACGACGGCGAAGCCGTGAAACAGATTGGCGATCTCTTCCATCTAACGGTCTCGCGGTGGTTCAACCATGTCGGGCCGATCCGATTGCCGTCAAAATCCGAGATAGTCCTCGATCGGCCCCTTGGGCAAAGGCACCAGGAACCATTTTTCGAAAATGAGAAAGGTCACGACCGGCACACCCACCGCGACCGCGGCGATCCTTCCCCATCCGTATCGGCCGAGCCATCGCATGAACACGGCAATGAGGAGTATGGACGCGACGTAGATGCCAATCCACGGCACCAGCGCCACATAGATTGCGGTCGGCACCAGCATGGCCATCACCTGCCTGAGCTGCCCCCAGTCCGCGAACAGCTGATGGTCGGGTCGCCGGGAAATGACCGCGCCGAAGTTGACGATGCTCGAACCCAGGATCACCAGTGCCACGTAGAACGGAAAGAACCCGGGTCTCGGCCCTTCCGCTCCCCACCCGACGCCTGCCCGGAAACTGCCGGCGATCACGACCAGCGCGAAACCGGCCGTGAATACGGCGACGCCCAGCTCGACCGCGCGATGACTCGGCCCGCCGCCGCGGGCAGCCTCGGAATGTTCATCCATCAATTATTCATCCGCGATGGGCATGCGCGCCGCCTGCGGATATTCAAGTCCGCGAGGCGGCGGCGACCGCGTTCATTGTCCGGCGAGGAACCCCGCTTCCTTCATCAGCGCCTGGTGGCGTTTATCTTCGTTCTCGACCCACTTGGCATACTCGTCGCCGGTCATGAAGGTGTTGTTGAACGCTCCCTCGTTCATCAACGTCTTCCACTCCGGGGTCTCGCGGACCTTCTTGAGCACGTCGACGTAATAGGCGATTTGATCCTTGGTCGCGCCGGGCACCGTGAAAATTCCCCGCAGCATCAAATACTCGACGTCGAGGCCCTGCGACTTGCAGGTCGGAATATCGCTCCACGACATGTTGCTGGCGATTTTCTCCGTGTAGGGAAGAGGCTTGCCGTCGAAGACGCAGAGCGGACGAACCGCGTTCGCCCGCCACTGGGCCACCGCCTCGATCGGATTGTTGACGGTTGAATCGACATGCTTGCCGACGAGCTGCACCGCCACCTCGCCGCCGCCGCGGAAGGGGATAAAAGACAACTTGGCACCGGTTGCCTTCTCGATTGCAACCGTGATGATTTGGTCTTCCTGTTTGGAGCCGGTGCCGCCCATCTTGAACTTGCCGGGCTCTTTCTTCGCCGCGTCGATGTATTCCTTCACCGATTTGTACGGGGTGTCGGCGTTCACCCAAAGGACGAACTCGTCGAGCGCCAACATTGCGACCGGAGTCATGTCCTTCCAGCTAAAGGGAATGCCGGTCGCGAGAGGAGTCGTGAAGAGGTTCGACAGCGTGATGATGAGCTTGTGCGGATTGTTGCGCGCGCCCTTCACGTCGAGGAAGCCTTCGCCTCCGGCTCCGCCGGATTTGTTGATCACCACCAGAGGCTGCTTCATCAAGTTATGTTTGGTGACGATGCCCTGGATGGTACGCGCCATCTGATCGGCGCCACCGCCGGTGCCGGCCGGCACAATGAATTCTACCGGCCGCGTGGGCTCCCACGCGGCGAGTGCCGCAGCCGGCACAAAGGCTTGCGCGATCCACAGCGCGGCGACCGCGCCGAGGCTCGCATGTCCGATTGCTCGCATTGACGTTCCTCCTTGAGCTGTTTTTTCGCGCCCCGCTACAACTGTTGGCCTTGTACCATCAATAAACCCCGCGCCAACCGCAATGAGTTGCGTCCATAACCCGATTTTTTTGGTAAATCGCATGCCGCACTGAACAAAGCTAGCCCCGGGGTCGAGGGGACAATGCACGGAATCGCGGCCCGGCGGGCGAGACGTGGTGCCGCACCTCACTCGCTTGTGCGGCGCAACATCGGTTGTTCAAATACGCGCGATCTTGCTGGTGTTGGATCGCCGGCCACGCGCCGCGCCCCCTCGCAATCTATTTCAGCGGTTGCGGCAGCGTGATGCGGTAGACCAGGATCATGGTGTCGATCTCGAGTCCACTCGGATCCCTGTAGGCCCTCCCCGCCTGGTAACCGTTCTGAGTGATAAAATCGTTGTCGTTGGTGACGAACAGAAAGTAATCGTTGGGATTGGCGGGATCGAGCGCCGGCACCAGCGCCAAGCCTTCCCACTTTTCCGAAAGATTGTTGCGATCATTCGGCTCGCCGTTGTGCAATCCGAACTTCTGCAATTCCGCCGCCTCGTTGATGTCGATGTAGGGCGTCAGCGTCGCGGGCACCACGCCGTCCACGAGCTTGCCGTTGGGCGCGACCGGCACCGTGCCGTCGTACGGGGAACCTGCGATGTTGGTCGCCCGCGAGGTATCGAGGAGGTCGATGCTGCGATAGCGTGAGGTCGCGCTGTCGGTACCGAAGCCGTTGTTGGCGTCGCGGCAGAGCAGGAGGAAGAACGTCTCGTCGAGCGCGAGCAGCTCGCTCTGAGCGGCAACCCGCTGTCGGCCGTCCGCGGTCTCGAACACAGGCAACGGCACGAGATGCTCGCGCGCGAGCTTCGGGCGTTCGAGATCGCTGATGTCGTAATAGAGAAGGCGGGTATATCGCCGCGTTTCCGGCGAAGCGCCGCCGTCCTGGCGGGTCGCGCTCTGCAACGCGACGACCAGGAATTTGCCGCCCGGCGTCAACGTCAGACCTTCGAAACCTTGGTTGTTCTGGCGGCCGGTGTCCGGGTTCGGCGGCTCCGGCGCCTTGGCGCCCGGACCGGGATTATTGGAGCTGAAGTGATCCTTTCCCTTGCGTTTGGGGAGGAAGGCCTCGGGCGGCCTGATCGCCGCCAGCAGACGGCCGGTCGGGGCGAAGCGGTAAACGTAAGGGCCGTATTCGTCGCCGATGAAAAAACTGCCGTCCGGCAACAGCGCCAGCGACTCGCTATCGATGCTGAGGCGGCCGTTCGACGCCTGCGGCAAATCCGGCAAACCATTCGCCGCGCGGCGGATGCCATCGGGATCGAGCCCGGTGAGCGACTGTCCTGCCACATCCGTGAGCAGGATGGTGTCGGTCAGCGTTGCTTCGACGCTCGTTTGGCGCTCCCCGACCGGAACGGCCGTCGGGTCGTCGAGGGGCTTGAAGGTGATGAAGAGCTTGTTGATCCGCGCGCGATAGTCGCTCGTACCGGTGACGTTGTAGCCGCGGTCGGGCAACATGTAGAACGTGCCCTGGTAACCGGTGGCCGTCCGCAGCCACGACTTCGGATCGACCGCAATGGCGGAGCCGGAGCCGAAGGTCTCCCCGAACTTGTCGCGCAGATCGGACGGCAGCCGTCTAACCCCGACCAGCGCCTGGTTGACGAAGGTGAGATCGCCGATGGTGACGGTTTCGGCGCCGCGCGTCGCCGGCGCCGGCGCGAGCCAAGCGATCAGCGCCAAAGCGACAATCGGTAATGGGCGCAAGACAGCGCGGTCGCGAGCAAACATGGTCAGTTTCCGGAAACGTCAGCCCCAATGAATTGTCGCGGGATTTTTGCCGCGTGACAATCCATGAGTCGGCGAGAGCCGGTAGCCGTATGGACACGCTGCAAGTGCCCAATGGCTGTCGGCACGCACGCGGGTGTCGCCTTCCATCCCTTCGGAAACGATCGTAGGCTGCTAGATCGAAGATCTCCCGGTGAGGCGCCGTCCGTGCGTTTGAACCGCCGTTGCGCAGCCAAGCTCCTCGTTGCGCCCGCACTCATGGCCGGCCTGCGAAGCTTTGGCAGCACCGGCGCCGAGTCATACCCGGGAAAGCCGGTTCGCATCATCGTGCCCTACCCGGCCGGCGGACCGTACGACGGCATCCCGCGACTCATCGCGCAGTGGATCGGCGCGCAGCACGGCTGGTCGATCGTCATCGACAATCGCAGCGGCGCAACCGGCATCATCGGCGTCGTGGCGGCAAGGCAGGCTCCTGCCGACGGCCACACGCTGGTCGTGGTCACCACCAGTACCCATGGCTCGATGCCGGCGCTCAAACGCAACCTGGCCTACGATGCGGTCAAGGATTTCGCGCCCATCGTGCTGATGGCCGACGCCGCGCTGGTGCTGCTGGTCCGCGACGACCTGCCGGTGCGCAGCGTCGCGCAGTTGGTGGAGATGATGCGCGCGCAGCCCGGCCGGCTCAATTATTCAACCGGCGGCTATGGCTCGCCGCACCATCTCGCCACCATGACCTTGTTCTATCGCGCGGGCCTTCCGCAGACCGTTGCCGTGCACGTGCCGTTTGCAGGGCTCGCCCCGGCACTGATGGCGCTGTTGAGCGACAACGCGCAATTCATGATCACCAGCACCGGAGCAGCTACGCCGCACATCGCCAGCGGCAAGCTGCGGCCGCTTGCGACCACGGGCCTCAAGCGGTCGCCGCGGCTGCCCGAGGTGCCGACCATGGCGGAGCTCGGCTATGCCGGCTTCGAGGT
>WNGA01002141.1_pt1 | contig 34044 bp, 44 predicted proteins | sample 5400061 | NCBI WGS metagenome assembly WNGA01 (sample SAMN13153366, study PRJNA577476) | soil metagenome | isolation source: 100 cm soil or saprolite under grassland replicate 2 | place: USA:California | collected 2016-06-15 | reverse complement strand
CACCTTGGCTGGCACAACGGCATCTGCCACGTGCACGTCGACCTTCACCGCGTCGACCGCGGGAACCGCCGCAGTTACCGCGAGCTATCCAGGCGATTCAGCTCACAGCCCTAGCAGTGGAACAACAAGCATCACTGTAAACCCCATAGTTCATGCTACCACCACTAGCGTAACCTGCAACAACCCGGTTGCCATCAACCAAGGCTCTACCTGCACCGTGACAGTCACAGACACTTCTGCAACCGGCGCGACTACTCCAACCGGAACAGTCGCCCTGACCGAGACCGGTGTCACCGGAAGTTTCACAACGTGCACTCTAGCAGGAACAACTCCGTCCGCGACCTGCACTTCGACTTTCACCGCATCCACCTCTGGAACAGCCGCGATCAGCGCCAGCTATCCGGGCGACACGTCCCACGCCACCAGTGGCGGGACAATTAGCATCACAGTGAATCTACGAACCACGACCACTACAGTCAACTGTACATCCCCAGTTGTAATCAATGTAGATACCACTTGCAGCGTAACCGTCACAGACAATTCGCCCGGCACGTTCATCACTCCAACCGGCACGATTACTTTCACCGAGACAGGCGTTTCCGGATCATTCACTCCATGCATCCTAGCCGGAGCAACAGCGTCCGCAACATGCACGTCGACGTTCACTGCAACAACGGCCGGCACTACTCCAGTGACAGCGTCTTATCCTGGCGACACCTCTCACAGCTCAAGTAGCGGTGCCACCAGCCTCGTGGTCAATCCACGGGCCACGTCGACAACCATTACCTGCACAAGCCCAGTCGTAATCAACCAGGGCTCGACCTGCTCCGTCACAGTCACCGACACTTCACCGGGACCGTTCGTCGCGCCAAACGGCACGCTGACACTTTCTGAGCTAGGAGTTAGCGGCCTATTCACAACATGCACCCTGTCCGGAACTACAGCCGCAACAACATGCACGTCCACCTTCACAGCAACAACATCCGGTACAGCCACTGTGACAGCTGACTATCCAGGCGACATCTCCCATGCTGCAAGCAGCGGTACAACTAGTATTGTTGTCAACCCGCGATCAACTACGACAACCGTCAGTTGCTCGCCTACCAGCATATCGCCCGGCCAGGCTACAACGTGTACCGCCACCGTAAATGACCCGGCCACGAACCCAGGAACACGGATTACTCCGACTGGCACCGTGACCTTCACGAGCACAGGCGCGGCCGGAACCTTCACAGGTAGCCCGTGTAATCTTGTTGCAGGCACCCTTGGAACAGCCACTTGCCAAGTTACCTTCACGGCGGGAACTGGAACTGGCACGGCCAATATAGTTGGAACTTACGGTGGTGACTCGACCCATGTCTCGAGTCCGAGCACTGCTTTCCCGGTAACGATCGGCCTCGCAGTTACAACTACAACTGTCACCTGCTTGACTCCAGTACTGGTCAACCAGGGCTCCGCATGCACCGTTTCCGTTACCGACACCTCAACGACCGGCGCGACGACTCCAACCGGGACAGTCACTCTGACCCAGACGGGAGTTACCGGTAGCTTCACATCATGTTCCCTGTCCGGAACTACAGCTACCGCGACGTGCACCTCCACCTTCACTGCAACAACATCTGGTACTGCCAGCGTCACAGCTACCTACTTGGGGGACACTAGTCACGGTGGAAGCCAGGGAACGACCAGCATCGTCGTGAACCCGAGAAACACGATCACTGTTGTCACGTGCAGCTCCCCTGTCGTCGCGAATGAAGGCTCCACCTGCAACGTTTCCGTTACAGACAGTTCACCAGGCACAATCATCGCCCCATCAGGCACTGTTGCTCTTAGCGAGACCGGTGTAACGGGATCCTTTACAACCTGCACACTATCAGGAACTTTGGTCGGCACGTGCAGTTCAACATTTACCGCCACAACCTCCGGCACCGCAAATGTAATGGCAGACTATCCTGGAGACACTGCTCATCTTGCAAGCAGTGGCACCGCTAGCGTCACAGTCAACCCCAGAGCTACCAGCACGACCGTAAACTGCACAACTCCAGTAAACGTGAACTCAGGATCAACATGCGACGTCACGGTAACAGATACATCCACTGCGGGAACATTCCTCGCTCCAACCGGCACCGTCACGCTTTCTCAAACCGGTGTAACCGGTTCCTTCACAACCTGTGCTCTCGCAGGGACAACAGCATCTGCAACATGCACTTCCACGTTCACACCGACGACTGGCGGAACTGCCAGTGTGAGCACGGATTACCCCGGAGACTCTGCACACAGCTCCAGCAGCGGCACCACAAGCGTCACAGTGAACCAGCCCTCAGCCACCACCACGACAACCGTCTCATGCGTAAGTCCAGTCCTTGCAAATGAAGGGTCCACCTGCAACGTCACGGTAACCGACACTTCGACAACAGGCGCGACGACGCCAACAGGAACCGTCACCCTGACTGAGAATGGTGTAACCGGATCATTCACAATATGCACCCTAGCGGGAACAACAGCCTCCGCTACGTGCACCTCCACACTCACAGCCACCACCTCCGGCACCGCCGCCATCACAGCCGCATATCCGGGCGATACTACTCATGCTGTTAGCAGCGACACAACAAGCGTCACAGTCAACCCGAGGACAACCACTACAACTCTGAGCTGCACCGGCCCAGTCAACGTTGGCCAAGGATCAACTTGCGATGTAACTGTCACAGACACTTCCGTCGCAGGAACCTTCCTCACTCCGACCGGGACGGTTGCGCTTGCCGAGAACGGTGTGACCGGGTCCTTCACGACATGCACCTTGGCAGGAACGACAGCTTCCGCCACGTGCACCTCCACGTTCACAGCGTCCACAGCGGGAACAGCTGCAGTTACAGCAAGCTATCCTGGTGATGCAGCTCACGACTTGAGCAGCGGAACCGCGAGCATCACCGTAAACGCGATCGTCGGCGTTCCAACAGTTACTGTCAATAGTCCAACACCAAACCCGGCCACAACTGGACAGACCGTCACCGTGACCTTCACGGCTTCTAGTACGGCCACTATTACCGGAATCACCGTGGACTGGGGAGACGGAACATCACCTGACACTCTATCAGGCACCTCTACCTCCGACACTCACGTCTATGCAAGCACAGGAACCTCCACATCAGAAACCTTTACGATAACAGTAACAGCGACGAACAGCGCCGGTCCCGGGTCAGGCACGACCACAGAGACCGTAAATGATCGGCCGCCTGTCGCATCTTTCACCTTCAATCCCACAAGTCCTTCTGCAGGCCAAACCGTCAGCTTCGACACGTCCGCAAGCGCGGACCCTGATGGAACAGTAGTCAGCTATGCTTGGGACTTTGGCGATGGCGCCACAGGCACCGATGTCGCCCCGACTCACGTCTACAGCCCGGCTGCAACCACCACATTCATTGTCATGTTAACTGTGACTGACAATTCAGGCAGCACAGGATCCACGTCCCAATCGATAACAGTCTCAGTCACGGCGGTTAATCCCCCGGTAGTCACGATAACAGGTGTCGTTCCCAACCCGGCGAATACCGGCCAGACAGTCAACCTAACCTTCACCGTCTCCAGCACCGCAACCGTTACCGGCATCACAGTCAACTGGGGCGACGGCACCGTATCGGACAGTCTCCCCGGCACGGCGACTTCTGATACCCACAATTACGCTAACACGGGCAACGCGGAGAGCCAGATTTTCACCATCACTGTTACCGCAACGAACAGCGGTGGGGCCGGCTTAGCAACAACCACGGAGACCATAAACGACCGACCACCCGTCGTGACTATCTCGACAGTCACACCAAACCCCGCAAAAAGTGACACTCATTCCTATACCACCGCTGGCAACTTCACGATCACTGTCACTGCAACGGACAACAGCGGCTCGACGGGAGCGGCGACCACGATAGAGACAGTAAAGTCGGTTACGACGACACCGATTTTGCTCACCTTCCAAGCGTTCAACTTCACGGCCTTCCACAACGGCTTCGGCTCGTTCCAAGTACTCGTAAACGGTCACGTGGTTACGGTCGTCAACATCCCGTTCGTCCGTAGCGCTACGATAACGAATGCGAATTCTGCTTCAGGCGCGAACACGTTCGTCAACTTCGGACCCTTCGACATCACATCGTTCGTAATCTTGGGCCAGAACAACATCACATTCGTCAACCCGACAAGCAGCCGCTTTAGCCTGATAAAGAACGTCGTGATCATGCAAGACAATACGATCTTCCTCAATGTCACCGGAGCCCGGTTCGTCTCACCGGGCCGCCCAGTCACATTCACGTTCTCCAACCCACCACTAAAGATCACGTCATTCACAATATCCAGCAGTAATCCCTTTGTCAAGCAGCATGTCACCTTCACGGCAACCTACACAGGAGGAACAGGACCTTTCAAGTGCCTCTTCCGTTTTGGCGATGGTAATCTGTGGGGAGTACAAGGGAAGAACGGGTCTTGCAATGTCACCCCTGACTATCACTTTCCCGGAACCTTCACCGCCACCGTCCGTATCACCGGCTCGACTACAGCAGACCGTCAGACAATGACCCTTCCCACCAAAGTCACCGTCGAGCCCGACACGGTCTTCACCACGACCAGCCAGGACGTTGCCAGCCAGTCCGAGACCGCCAACAATCTCCACTCGTTCAGCCTGACAGTCACAAACCCGAGTAGCTACACAATCGTCTTCCGAGTCGATGTTCTGGTCACACGGCCAGATGGAAGCCAGACTTGGGTCATCGGTCAATCATACACTCTCCAACCAGACCAGACAACCAACTTCACACCACAAGCCTACCCGCCTGCCGGCCAACATGGCGCGTACAACTTCAAGGCCGCGCTAAAGTTCGGCATCGACAACAACAACGACAGCATCCTCCAGAACAGCGAGAAGATCGTCACCAGCGGATACTTGTTCGGCAACTTCACCGTACCATAACACCTGCCACCTTTCTCGCCTTTCACTACCCCCTCGGCGATCGAAAAGACCTAGGATTACCTAGGCAAGATCAAAGAATGGAAATCACCAACTGAAAACCATCGCTCGAAAATTAGTATCCGAAACACCTTTGAAATCGGGTCTTGAAACTAGCTCGTGAAACCGGTTCTGAAATCATCTTGGAACACCATTCTGAACCGTGTCCCTGAAACTGGATCTGAAACCTGTTTTGAAAACGCTTCTTGAGATCCGGTTTCGAAACAAGCCTTGAAATCGCCATCTGAACTCAGTTCCTGAAAACTGATTTTGGAAACAGTTCCTGAAACGATAACAGTGAATTTTAGGGACCCCCCAGGGCCTACTGAAGTCTCGCGCCCCGCACTCCACAAAACAAACTCCCAAAACCACGGTCACGTCCGACACGTTAAAGGACGCCAACTAACCAAGCTAGTGCAACAGCGGGTGAGGCCTACGTCCAGCAAGAAACTAGCGAAGACTATAATCCCATCACAATCCGTGACCAAGAGAGCACGCTTCCTCACTGGGAGAAACCTCAAGATCCTCATGATCCTCACCGCAGCTGTGCTCGCCGTCGGCGCCATCGTCGCCTTCAGGTCAAGCTTTGGACCGCAGCCCAGAGCAGTGATAATAGACTGGCAGGTCTTGGTGTTCGCCCAATCTTACAATGCAACCCACTTCGTCACGCCCTCAGCATCAAACATCGAGGCCAGGGGAAGTTTCACAGTTGAGGGTGGAAATGGGGAGATCCTGGTCTGGATAGTATCCGAGTATGACTATCTAACATACGTAGCCGCTGGCTTTAGTCCTCCTCCGGCCACCACTTACTATGATAGCGGCACAGTCCACATGGGCAGCTTCGACATCCGCCTCCCTCCGAACGGATCCTTCTACATAGTGTTCTCGGACAATTTCAACGAGGGAAGAGCGGTGACAGCCAGCGGATTCCTGTATTACTAGCGCACCAGCGAGCTCGGAGCAACAAGCCCGAGACTGTTCCTAATGATCGTCCTAATGGTTAAATGAAAATGGCGAGAAGCGAAACCTAGATTTGGCGAAGACCCGGCCCAAGATCACTCCAAAGAAGAGTCCAAAGAAGAACAGGAAGAAGCTCATCGCCGCGATAATAATCACAGCAATTATCGTAGGTGGAGTATCATCCTTCTTCCTATTCTTCCAAGGCGGCAATGGAACCCTGGGTCCCGACTTTTCCTTGACCGTCAAAATAGGCGATCCCCGCCAGTCATCTTCCAGCTGGACCCAAATAACCAATGCGACAACTTTCCTGAACGGCACTACAGTCCATCTCGTAGTTGTAGCAAGTGGCATTGGCCAATTCAACGACTCGGTTCAGCTGAGCTTCACCTCACCGTCGATTGGGGTGACTGGTTCTATGCAAAATGGCACTTTACATCCCTGCCCTCGTTGCCTGCCATCCGTTACCGGGCTGAACCTGACAATATCCTCGAATATTGCTGCCCAGAAAGGCTCCTACAAGTTCAACGTTACCGGAACAAGCGCATCCACCAAGCACACCGTGATTTTTCCACTGAGAATTTGGTCGAGCACTCTCCAAGTTACACCGTCCTCCCTTCAAGTCCTCAAGCCCAGCACCTTCAAGGTCAGCATCGGCGTATCGGACTTTTACAATTTCCAAGCTTTTCAGTTCTCTATCAACTTCAACAAATTAGTAGTCAGGGCTGTCAATGATACCTTAGCCCCCATCTTCTATCCACCGGGCACTAATGTCTACGGCACAGTCTGCTCCACGGCCGGGTATTCATCTCCCTGCAATTGTTCAAATATTATCGTACCCTGCGATGGCTACGTTCCCCAGAATACTCTGAACAACACGATAGGCAAGGTCACCATCGCGGCCACCCTGCTAGGACCGTGTTTTACAGCGGCGCCGTGTGTAGATTCTCCGGGTTCTCAAGTGTTTACAATAGCCAATGTAACGTTCGCCGCTGATCTTACAAGCCCCGGAAGTTCTGGAAATTCAGGCTTCAAGCTTACCGACGTGATTCTTACGGAAGTTGAGGGCAGCAGTGTGAATCCGTTCCAGCCTCCGAACGGACTCCGCCTGTCCGGCCAGAATGCCACAGTCGCCTACCGCGGCACTAGTACAGTTGTCAGCTGTCAATCTCCGGTCATACATGGTATGGCCACGACTTGCACCGCAACCGTCACAGACACCTCATCAGGCACAGCCGTGACTCCGACAGGCTCAGTTACCTTCACCAGCGACAACACAACAGGCACCTTCAGTTCAAGCGGGACTTGCACCTTATCTGGATCCGGTGGTAGCGCCACCTGCAGCGTCATGTATACTCCGAACATTGCGGGCACTTACCTCATTTCAGCCACGTACACGGGTGACGCTGTGCATAGTGGCAGCACAGGTCCTCCTTTCGATCTTATTGCCACGTAAAAACCCGATCACATCTTGAAACCCTCACACGCGACGGTCTAGCGAAGACCCCCGTCGCAAGGTTGGATCCTTCTGGATAGCTATCTTGGCTAACATCCAATGATTGTTTCGACGCACCAGCTATGGCAACCTCTGGTTTCCAATTGCTATGCAAGGGAATCAAACGGACTCCCACGGTTCACACAGATACAGTAGTATCACCTTTCAACAGAGGAATTGTTCGAAAACACTGGCATAACTTAATTTGCAAGAAGAACAACACTTGATCTACATTTACCAAGGGACTCTGATGAACGCCAAACCTCTACTTCTGATCGCCTTATCCCTCCTCACCGTCGCTGGAATCACGCTATCCAACCTGCGTCCAGTCGCCGCCGCCCCCGTCTGGACCGTAAGCTTGGACGCTAACAGTACCAGCCAGACGGATATTGTCAACTCCACTGATCCTAGTCCCGTGAAGAGCTTCAGGATCGGTGCGATCGTCAACGCTACTCTGGCGAGTCCCCTGCAACACGTTTTCAGCTGGGGGTTCGATATTTTCTATAATGCTACTGCATTCGTTCCTCAGGGAGACCCCAGTGCAACCTCTCTCTATCCTGACGGGTCGGCTAACACTGTTCTGTTCGGTGCTCAGACGACCGCGGGCACAGCTAACTGGGCTGGTCTGATACAGGCCAACAATGCCTTCGGGAGTTCGACCATCTCCTCCGCCGGGAGCAATGGCCAGATAAGCGTCGGCCTCACCCTGATCAGCCCAGCACCCGAGTTGACTATTTCGGCAAAGACCCTCCTTGCCAACGTGCAATTTGAGCTCCTCAACAAGCCCACCACTACTCAACTGTTCACTATTACTAATGTGATTTTTACTAATGGTGCTGGTAATCCCCTGCCCAATGTATCCTCAGGAACCGGCGCTGTTGAGACCATCACAAATCCTCCCCCCGTTGCCACTTTTACTAGCGTCCCCGCACCCCAGGTTGGTCCCTTTGCGATCGCGTTCGATGCGACCCGTAGTAGCGATTCCGATGGAACCATTGCGAATCCTGCTGGTTACTTCTGGGACTTTGGCGATGGAACACAAGATCTCGGCATTGCAGGGCCACTGGTAACCCATGATTTCGGTGGGATAGGTACGTTCAACATTACACTGCGCGTTCAGGATGACCTCGGTGCAACAGGGTCGGCCAGGGACTCTCTAGGAAATGCGATTGTTAACTCTCAACCCAGCCACTTCCGTGCCAGCATCAATGTGATTCCGCTGTTCCGGGATTTTGCGGTGAAGGCCTATCCGTCCTCCGTCTCATACGTGCCAGGAACCACGGCCAACTCGACCATTAATGTATCCGGCTTCAACGGCTTCAGTGGATCCATCACTCTGTCCGCCACGGTCGCTCCATCTGTATCAAACGGTCCCACTTTCGACTTCAACCCGCCGAGCGTCTTCGTGCTCACCAATGGCAGAGTCAACTCCACCCTCACGCTCACTTTCTCGAACTCGTCCCCGTTGGACGAATACGATGTCACCGTATCGGCGAGCAATAGCACTGTAATCCATACACAAATCGTGAGCTTTCTTCCCACGACAATGAGAGTCCAACCGGGCCTCATCACTGGCGTGAGCAAAGGTAGCACTTTCACCGTCAACGTCGCAGCGTCCGTCGCCGGAGCTATCGGTTGGCAGTTCACGCTGCACTACGACCCCGCGCTTCTGTCTACCTCTTTCAGATCCGTCTCTTTCGGTCCATTCTGGCAGAACGCTCTGGATAACCAACTAGGATTCCCCGTAATCATTCTCAACCAGACTAGAGGAAGTCTTCAAATCGGATTCACCCTTCTAGCCCAAGGCAACGTGAAACCCGCGCCCTTCATTGGAAATGCGACATTTGCCTCCATCATCTTCACTGCCAATGCGTACGACAACAGCAGTATGCATTTGTCAGACTCCATATTCGTGAATTCACAAGGAAGTGGCATTCCCGTATCTCAGGTGACTGATGGTGTCTTTGACAATCGTCTCCCACATGATGTCGCAGTGACAAGCGTTGCCGTTCTACCCACTACGGTCAACGCAGGAGGCTCGGTGACCATAACTGTTGTCGTAAAGAACAGGGGCTTGAACTCCGAGACAATGAATGTCGCCGTCACTGCCGGAGGAAGTAGCGTCGGCCAGCAACAGGTCTCTATAAGCTCAGGCGAGCTCAAGACTCTCAGTTTTACATGGGACACTCCTTCGTCGACAAGCGGGACAATTTCGATCCAGGCCCAAGCGACAATAAGCACGGGAGACGGGGATGGTTCAGATAATACTCTTTCAACGACGGCGAAGGTTAACCCGCAACCCGTGGTCAAAACTGGCGACACCACGCCTTCCTACCTACTGTATGGGGGAGTAGGCGCCGTAGCTGCCATCGCTGCCACCGTCGCCTTTCTATTCCTTAGACGGCGCAAAACACCAAGCCCAACCCTCTAGACTGAACCCCCGGAAGGATTCCGGCAAGGATTAAATAAACACCGAGACTCAAAACACCAGGTTGATAACTGCAAAGCAGAAACGAAGCCGCGGAAAACTACTAGTCACAGTCATAATCCTCGGACTCGTCCTGGGTGGGGCTACCACCCTCATTCTTCTACAGGAAACTGGAGTCGCGTCAGTTACTCCAGACTTTACAATGGTGCTCAAGACAGGAAATTTTAACGATGCCGCAACTTGGAGCAACATCACAACAACCCATACGATTCTCAACGAAACCAGTGGGCTTGACAACTCCGGGGTTAAGATCATTATTTACATAAGTTCACAGGGAACATTCGACGGATTCATCCGACTTAATGTGTCCGGCCTTCCCCCTGGGATCTCCTTCTCTTTCCGGCCCCTCGTGCTAAGGACGGTCGCGGGAGGCAACGCGGCTTCAGCCTTAACGCTGAGAGCTGCAGCAAACGTTACCTCTCAACCTGCTCCCTACAATGTTACGGTTACAGCTACAAGTAGCTCGCCCGCAATAACTCACGCAGTATCTTTTCCCCTGAGGGTGCGGAGCACTAAACTATTTTGGAGTCCGCTGGTTCTCAGCATTACGAAAGGCGAGAAATTCACGCTCAGCCTCCAGCTTTCCGACGTCTATAATGTCACCTCTTTCCAGTTCAGCGGGGATTTCAACTCGACACTTATCACCGCGATGACCGACGGTACTATCTTTAATCATGATTTTTCCAACTATGGCTTCATAGTCCAACAGGATCCTTCGGCTACGCCGCCCTGCTTGTGGGTCAATAATTCTACAGGGACGCTCGGCAATTGTGGCATGGGCGCATCCTTCCTCGGCCAGTGTGCCAGCGCTCCATGTATAACAGTGAATGCTACTCAGACGTTTAACCTGCTGAATCAGACTTTTGTCGCCAACACAAACTATGACGGGATTACGCCTGTAACATTGAGGAACGATGTTATCGTGGAGGCGATGGGTGAGGTCATAATCCCCAATGATCCGCATCACACCGTAGGCGGATTGGTGACCGTTGCAGAGATTGGGCATGCCTCCCCGCCAGTTTCACAAAGCGAGTCGATCTCAAGCCTATACGGGCCCCTCGGCTTGTTCCTGCTCTCGCCGCTGATTTTCCGCTCGCTCGCCCGCCGGCCGAGACATCGTATCTCCTAACAGATTCTTCACACCCCCGACTGGGCGTTCGGTTTCCATGTTGAGATATGGCTTCACATGGAGATACGGGAATATCTTAAGGGGGCTACGGGTATACTCCGTCATACAATTCCAGAAACTCTTATATCCGCTGCCACGGTAGCTCCGTGTTGAAAGGAATTCAAAAATGCATCTAACCTCCAGAAAAGTCAAGACAATGATACTGCTACCTATGCTACTCGTCTCCTCGCTTGCACTGCTCGGCGCGGGCGTCCAGAGAGCCTACGCAACTGCTGCGATCAACATCTCCCCGGGAGTCATCAACGTCGACTGCAACGCTGATCCCTCCGGCTGCGGTTACGCGCCCGGAACAACATTCACGTACACCGTTACCGCCAGTGGCCTCTCTTCAACTCTCTACGCATCCCAGTACGACTTTCTATACGACCCATCCGTGATCCAGGCTCAGAGCGTGGATCCCGGACCACTCTACGACAGCCTCATCAGCTCGGGCCAAGGCTTCTGCACTATCAACATGGATAACAGCCTCGGGGATGTGAGCGTTGGCTGCACTACTGTCGGAGAACCCTCAGTACCCCTCTTAAGCACACTGGTCATAGGCCTCATCGACTTCCAAGTCATGACGCTAGGGGCCTCCAGCCAGAGCCTTACAAACGCCATATTGCTACACAACTCGGGCGGCGGCGTCCTAGAAAACATACCAGCCACGATTGGTCCAAAAGCGAATTTCACCAATGAAGGCTTCTTCGCTGCGGCCGACTTCCCCGTCTTTGACAACTTCAATACAGGCACAGCCCACCGACAAGCATGGCCAGAGAAAGCCAAATGGTACTTCTCCAGAGACATAACGCACACACCGGGCATGGTCAGTCTGTTCGCGAACGTCAATAGCACAGGGAACATTCCAGCACGTGCCCACGTCGTGTTCACGCTGTCCAGTAGCACTTGGGGCACCGCCACAGTAGTAACGCCCAATGAAGACGTTCCACCAGGAATCTCAACCGTCGTCGCGTTGGAAGCCGTGTTCAACCCGGTCAACTCCAATGGCGTTTTGATGGTCGGTGGCTGGCACATCTCCTCGCAAATATTCTTCCAAGGAGTAATGCCCGACGGCTCCCTAACCCCAGTCCAAACCAGCGCAACGATCAAGGACTTCCACGTAAACATCGTTCCTTAAACCCCCAACTTCAAACCCTATCCTTTTTTTTAGATACAGCCAGTGGAACATGCGCAGAGAAACCAGGCGACAGAAAATGCGTCCCGCTATCACCTGCCTGGCAACCAGTCTGATCCTGCTATCGATCGGTGCTCAGCTGGTCGTAGGCTTCACGGTTAACATTGGGTCACAGATCACATCAAGTAGCAGTGTTGCTAGTCAGGATCCCGCTCTCCTGTTCAACTTCAAGACCCAAAAAGCCTGGATTTTCTGGTCCCAGGATCCGGTCGGAAACATGACGATCTTCTACAGGATATACGATCCGTCTTGCCTTCAGAGCGCTTGTCTGCTCCCTCCGATGGTGAGACTCAGCGCGGACACTCACAACAACTTCCTTCCCTCCGCAATTCAAACCTTGGACGGAAAAATCTGGGTCTTTTGGGTCTCCACTCGGACGGGCAACAATGATATTTTCTACAAAGTCTTCAACGGAACAACGTGGACTAGCGATACACAGTTCACCGCATCACCCGGTAACGACATCCATGCTTCGCCAATCGCAACCCAGGACGGTGGTCTCTCGGTCGCATGGGCCTCAGACCAAGGTTGCAGCGGCTCAACTTGCATCTCGAACATTTTCTTGAGAAAATATGACGGAACGGCTTGGCAGCCTGCCCAGCAGGTGACTTTCTCAGGGAGAGACTATCAGCCTTCGCTAGCTCAGGCTTCCAACAGTACTTTCTGGCTTACCTGGGCTTCAGATCGGGTCGCGCAAGACGGAAAATCTGATCTCTTCTACAAGACGATCAACTCATCCACAATGGGAAATGATGTGGAGCTGACCTTCTCTCCACACGATGATGAGTATCCTTCTATTGTAATCGTCAAGAACGGCGCAATGGCGGTCACATGGGCGTCAGACCGGAACTCGACATTTGACTCAACCATCAACGCAACTGTTCCTGAATACGACATCTTCCTAAAGTACAGTCTCGACGGAGGCAGGTCATGGTCCACGCCTCTTGGAAGCGTTAACGATATCCGACTAAATCAAGACCCTGTGCTCACGCCATCCAGACCGGTAGACGACATAGAACCTTCAGCGGCGCAGCTCGGATCGGGGAGAATAGGAATAGTCTGGCAATCCGACATGACCGGTAACTACAACGTTTTCTCAATGTCGCTGTTCATCGCCGACGCTGCCGTTACCGCCGCTACGCCGAAACAGACGGTTCTCGCTCAAGGGAAAATCCTGCCGGTAAACGCGACCTTGACAGATCTAGGTTGGGAGCCCGAAACCTTTCCAGTAACCCTATCAGCAAACGGAACAACGATCCAAACTATCCAGGCCACCGTTCCCTACCAAGGCACATCGATCGCAAGATTCAGCTGGAACACAACAGGGTTCCCGCTAGGCCACTATTTACTGAAGGTCACCGCGGCCAATCTTACCGGGGAAACAAATCCAGCCAACAACTTCATGACTACGACGATCATGCTTAGCATTCCAGGCGATGTCGACGGAAACAGGATCGTCAACATCCTCGACCTAGTTGCCGTGGCTCTGAGCTTCGGCAGCACACCAGGCACCCCCAAGTGGAATCCAAACGCAGACACGGACATGAACGGGATAATCAACATTGTAGATCTGACATACGTCGCCATACATTTCGGCGAGTCAGGCTAACCCGACTCGTAAACTTCTACCCTGCTATCAACCCCGTTCGCCCAAGCCATCTCAGTATATCCCCATAGTTCTCGCGATAACAGCGGCAATGTTCACCCCGCGCACTTTGGATAACCTTATAGCCCAAGGGGACGGAGCCTATTTGAAGAAAAATTATGAACAACAAAATCGCAGCTAGATCTATGCTACTAATTGCAGTAACTCTTCTCGGTGGTCTCATCGTCTCTGTTGGTACTCGCGAAGCACACGCAGCTGGCACTCTGGGTCTCAACAAGGCCTATGGTCCGGGCATCGGTTCTGCCCAGCCATACGAGCCTGTCGGACCCTGGATCGACGGTATTCTGGTTCCCCAGTTCCTTTCGAACCAGGATAACGAATGGTCTGCGTTGAAGGCCGGCGCCATTGACATCTACGACTGGCCCTTAAGGGCAAGCCAGATTAACGAATACTCTGTACTCAACCCGTGCGTAACAGCTCCTGACGCGCCAGCGGGCATCGCGCCCTGTCCGGCGGGCCAGGCTCCAATCCAGCACGAGATCACACTCGTGCCAGTCCAAGCCTTCGGGAAGTTCGAGATCGACCTTCAGAACGCAGCCTTTCCGACCAACCAACTAGCCTTCCGCCAGGCGGTAGCGTTTGCCACTGACAAGGAAGCTTTCATCACAAACACACTCAACGGTCTCGCCGCGCCAAACTACGCTGCAGTCGGCTGTCCAGCCCTTTGCGGTGCAGGCGCCGACGGTGTCTTCAACACCGCCGACGATCTCTGGGTAAAGCCCTCGCTGAACGAAAACGGTCTGACGTGCGTCTCGCGAGCGGGTACACCCATGCCTTTCACAGCTGGTGGCCTCTGCAACACTGCAGGTGGTCTCGCTCCTGCCCGTGCTACTGTTGCCAACGCTCTACTTGATTCACTGGGCTTCGCTTCTAGGGACGGTCTCGGATTGCGCCTCGACAATGGTGCCGGGTGCGCCAGCAGAACCGTTCCAAACGGAGCAGGCTCCCTGATCACAATCAATAATTGTGGTAAGGAGCTTCAGCCAGTCTTCTACGTCCGATTAGACGATCCCAGCAGGACGGCTCTAGGACGACAGCTACAGACCGCGCTCCAGAACAACCTGGGTATCGACATGGACATTGGAGGCGCAACGAAATACACTGGCGACTTCCAGAACTATATCGAGGTTCCACGCAGACAGCTCTTCGTGCCAGTCTTCTTCAACTTCGCGTTCAACCTATACACTGGCGGCTGGTTCCTCAACCCAGATCCAACCTACATCAACGACCTCTACAACTCCAAGTTCATCAGAGCCGGGCTTACCAACTACCCCAACTACAATGACGCGATCTTCGACAATTTCGCCTCGGGTCTCCGTGCAGCAGCCGCTGGTCCACCCAGCGACTTCTTCGCAAACGCCCGAAGCCTCGCATTCGCGGCTGAGAACGAATTCAACGCCACTCTACCCATTGTCGATGTCTGGACTGACACAGCGCCTCTCGCATACAGGAACTATCATGTTGACACTGATACGACCCTCAACGGTCTAAAGTGGGAGGGCATTCAGAACCAGGTGGGTGTTGGTCCCTTCACTGCTTGGAGTTGGTTCAACGCGCACCTTATTGGTGCTCCTCTCCACGACCCGAGCCATCCGGTGTTCATCAAATGGGGATGGAAGACTGACGTACTGGACTCACCCAACCCTGTCGACAGTAGCTTCGTCTGGGACGCGTTTGCCTACGGTCTAACCTATGACACGCTGAACGTCAGAGTTGCAGATGACAGTGGTTTCTCCGGTGACTCACCATGGGCTTCAAGTCTGCCCACGGTATCCTCAGTGGCTCCTGGCGGCACCTTCCCCAACGGGGAAGTATGCACGCCTGACCCCCCAGCCGGCACTTGCGCCACCTTAAGCTACCAGCTCAGGTCAGATCTGACCTTCGCTCGCTCCGTTGACGGAACTATAGCCGCGGTGCCTCTCACAGCCAACGACATACGCTTCAGCATCCTCGTCTCCCAGTTCAGCCCCACCAGCTTCCTCACGCCAGGCTACGTTCACGTCCAAGACGTGGTCGTGAAAAGCCCCACAAGCTTTGACGTCTACGAGCGCAACAATGCAGTCTGGAACCGTCACGACATCGCTTTTACAGTCCCTCTGTCTGTACAGCACTGGTGCCAGGAGGCACACGACTCTTGGCCGGGAACAACTCTGGCTAACTGTCTCGCGACACCCACAAGCGGCGGCTTCGGAGGCCTCGGATGGCCCGACGCGGGAGTGAACGTTCTCTCCTCCACTAACGGCCACCAGGTACCGGGCCCTGCAGTGGGAGTTGACCTCGGCTCGTACGCTTTCACATACGACTCTCAGGCATCATTCCCAGGCAGCTCTCCGAACGGTCCAGTCCTCTACAGGACACGCCAGGGCACAGACGGCTACTTCACCACGGACCTTGGCGCCAACTCGGCCGGGATCCATCTCGGCGGATGGCACAAGTTCCACCTTGCGGGCAACGTCAACTGGTATTGTACTTCCTGCTCGGCAGGCATAGCCTCCGAGACCGGTCCACTACCAGCACCTGACATGGCGATCAACATCGTCGACCTAGCCATCGTGGCAGTCCACTTCGGACAGACACCAGGTCTCGTAGGATTTCCGTATGGAAATGCCGCGTGGGACCTCAGCGGATCAAGCGGAACACCTGACGGAACGGTGAACATATTCGACCTGACCCGAGTCGCACTGCACTTCGGCCAAAGCTATCTCGGCGGAACAGACATCGGCGGTGGTGCACCAGGCACCTTGCCAACCTGGATCGGCGAGAGCATACCCGGATCCTAGAACGACCACGGCAAAGCCCAAATATCCCCCCTTCCCTTTTTTCAATTATCTCTCTAACACGTGACTCTACATGAGGTTGAACATGTAACATGGGTCTTAAGGGATATCTTCTCAAGCGTTTCGCTTACATGGGTGTTCTCATATTCTTCGTCCTAACGCTCAACTTCATCATCTTCGAATTGATCCCCGGCACGAGTGGTGTTCTAGACAGCCTGATCGGATCAGGAAGGGACTTTAGCCCGGAACAGATTGCCAAACTCAGAGCGCTGTATCACATCGATGACCCGTTAGCGGTACGGTATGAGGCCTATCTCTACAACATGTTCACGCTCAACTTCGGGTTATCGTTCAGAACCCATAACCCCGTCCTCCAAGATATGATCGCCTTTCTTCCCAACACCATGGTGCTCCTAGGAATATCTACAATTCTCTCGATAGTCGTTGGGATCGCTCTCGGAATTTTGAGTGCCTACAAAAGGGGCGGAGCCCTCGACTCAACTTCAGTTGTTGCGTCATTGACCACGTTCTCTCTCCCTACGTTCTGGATGGGGCTGCTCTTCCTCGCGATATTCTCCCTTCAGCTCAGATGGTTTCCGTTCGGTGGAAGTACGCCACCCGAGTGGCTGATCCGTCCGCCCTGTATTTCGCCCTGTCTTGACATCCTCCCTGCCTTGACAGTCATAATCACCCGAATCCAATATGCTGTACTCCCACTCTTGACACTGACCCTATTCCAGTATGGGTTCTACGTGCTCTTAACTAGAGCCACCATGCTGGAGGCACTTACGGAAGACTATATCGTCACGGCTCGAGCGAAGGGCCTCTCTGAAAGGACGGTTCTTGTCAAGCATGCTTTCAAGAATGCATCCCTTCCTATCGTCACATCCGTAGCCTTGGCCTTCGCGACAATTCTGGGTGGAGCGATCATAACAGAGACAGTTTTCAGGTGGCCCGGTTTAGGGCTCTGGACCTTTCTATCGATAACCACAAGGGACATCCCTGTTCTCCAAGCAATTTTCTACATAGCCGCTTTGGCGGTGATAGTAGCCAACTTCATCGCTGACATCATATATGGCGTCATCGACCCACGGATAAAGTACGGCTAGAGGAACCAGGCCTCAAATGTCCGCTCGACAGGAATGGCTGCAGTTTCAACTAAGACGCGCAAGGGGCTTCTTGGGACAATTCGGGAAAAGTAAGAGAGGAATTATGGGAATCGGAATACTCGTATTCTATACAGCCTTCGGCCTTGGTGCCCCCCTATTGACACCATATGATCCTATACACACCCAGTATCTGGCTGGCAACTTCGCCGCTCCGACCTGGTGGAGCTTCTTACCGGGTGGGCAGACCCTTAGCCAAAACTACCAGTTGGTCCCGACCACAGGCTTCGCCAGTTCGACCGACTTCCAAACCCAAGGCTGGGTTTCAACCTCCACGCCAGGAACCAACGTACTAGTCCAGTACAATTCCTCCGACAACGGTCCAAGATCCTCGGGGGCGGGCGTGGGTCTTCCGCCCGGATCTGAACAGATCTCCTACTCCAGAAAAGCTGGCACTCCACCACCACCAACTCCCGGGGCCTTTGTAACCGTATCGAAAACGTTCAATTGGCCCTACGGAGGACCGCCATATCGGTTCACCGGCTACCTCGTCGCTATCGTGAACAATATGCAAGGGGTGAACTCGCTCGTTCTCAGCACCTTCATCACCAACGGCGAGCTCGAAATACCGCTCTCGAACAACACGATAACCAGCAACTCTGTCGGTATGCCGGTTGTTCCAAACCTAGACTCTAACGATCCAACAATGAAGGAGCTTTTCGGAGGCATCCAGACCGTGGACCCTGCGTTTGTCGTTTTCGCTGGTGCTGGAGCCTACTCGTTCGGCTTCAGAATCCTCATTCCTGACCAAGCCCTAGCCAACAACGTCAACGTCAACATCTCGTTCGATGGGTTGAATCTAAAGACCTTGGGAACCTCTTGGGGGGCTCTTGGGACGGACGAGTCTGGACGGGACATTTTTAGCCAGCTCGCCTGGGGCACTAGAATCTCTCTCCTCGTCGGCCTCCTGGCATCGTTCCTCGGAATCGTTATTGGACTTATCGTCGGACTCGTCGCTGGCTACGTTGGAAAAGTAGTCGACGAGATTCTAATGCGCTTTACAGACATGATCCTAGTTCTACCAGGTCTTCCATTACTCATCGTGCTAGCTGCTCTTCTCGGCGCGTCGATCTGGAACATAATTATTCTCCTCGGGTTTTTAGGCTGGCCAGGGTTTGCGAGAGTAATTCGGGCCCAGGTACTCACTGTTAAGGAGAGATCTTTCATTGAAGCTTCCAAGGCCACAGGCTCGGGCACTGGCCACATCATTACCCGGCATATTTTTCCCAACGTGCTTGGGCTGACTTACGTTTCCCTTGCCCTGGCTGTGCCGACGGCCATCGTCACCGAAGCGGCCCTCGCATTTCTAGGCCTCCGTGACCCGAGCGTCATATCGTGGGGAGCGATGCTCCAAGCTGTGCAGAGCAATGCCGGGATCACCCTCTGGTGGTGGGTTCTACCACCAGGCCTCTCAATCGCGCTCCTCTCACTTTCCTTCGTCCTTCTCGGCTACGCGCTCGACGATTTGTTGAATCCAAGGCTCAGAATGAGGCGCTAAGCAAGACCCAACCTTCCTGCCAGAAGGCCGCCCAGAGATCCTCCCAGTAGGATCAGAATCAGCGTGAAGGGAAACATGGCCTGGACCAATGTTACTAGGGCTCTTTCTATTGCGAGATCGCCAAGGGGTCCTGCCTGGCCCAGAAGAGCAGGCAAGGATAGAGAGAAAGCGACGATCAGAGATGAAGAGATTATTGTGATCCCGAAGCCAATGATGATATTTTCCAGAGCCTCAAGCACCACACCGGCGAACACGCTCGCTAGAAATATCAGCATCCATTCCGTCGAGCTAAGGGACGGACTCGTGTAGAGTTTTGCAAGAACTATCCCGCTGACCAACCCGCTCCACGAAACCGCCCCCATAATGAGCCTTAGTTTCTCCTGCAGCTCTCGTCACTACAGTTCAAGCTGCGCCTAGGGTTAATTAACACCACTCCGCTCTATCTAGTCAATTTGTTGAAGGTACGTCAGATCTCTATTCTCTCCCTAGTATTATTGACGGCCGGCTTATGGGTCTACTTGCTCAGTCCTACTGCAAACTACGTCCACTACTACAGTGCCATTGAAGATTTATCCGTCAAGATTCCACGTTTTGTGGTCACTCATACGGATTCCAACGTTACTGTCACAATGCTCTTCAACGTTTCCAACCCCACTCCCTACACTGGGCTGACACTCGCTTCCGTGTCCTATCAGGTACTCATCCAGACACCTGGCACTACAGTCTGCGAGAACCGTTTCGGGTGCTCAGGCAAGACTCCTGATGAGGTTATGGGGAGCTCCGGTACGGGGCCGCCGCAACCGATATCCCTCAAGCCATTTTCCTTCGCAATGTTAATCGGGACCATTGTCTTGACGGGAGCGAAGATGGACCAGTATGATATGTTGGCCAAGCAGAGCAGGGGCGCCCCCCTGTGGCATGTAGCCGGTGCTATAGATATCTGGGGAAGGGACGGCTTCCTTACCCCAGAATTTGATATTCCCGTGACAGCCTCATCCACGTGACCAATCTCTCGTGGATTATTCTGAGCCGGCAAAGCTTATTTCAAGCCTGCAACTTTCCCACCTGTTGTAGACGTATTTCTATGCCAGTGCTAGACGTCGAAGGCTTGAGAACCTATTACACCACATTGCGTGGAGACGTAAAAGCTGTCGACGGCATCAGTTTCAATGTGGAAAAGGGCGAAGCCCTGGGAATCGCGGGCGAGTCGGGTTGCGGAAAGACCACTCTCGCTCTTTCGCTGTTAAGACTTCTGCCATCAGGCGGGAAGATCGTGGCGGGTACCGTGGTCTTCGATGGAACGAGCCTCGGAGGCCTTACGGATGAAGGGATCAGAAAGATTCGTTGGAAGGGAATCTCACTCGTATTTCAGGGAGCCATGAACGCCCTAAACCCAGTCTTCAAAATCGGCGATCAGATCGTCGAGGCCATCAAAACACACGAGCCCCGCACAAGCAATAGGGAAGCATGGAAGAGAGCGGGGGATCTTCTTGAACTCGTAGGCATAGAGAGAGGAAGAGCGACCAACTATCCCCACGAATTCAGCGGCGGTATGAAGCAGAGGGCGCTGATAGCCATGGCTCTCGCCCTCAATCCACAGATGCTAATAGCTGATGAGCCAGGCACCGCGCTAGATGTTATCGTCCAGGCCCAAGTTCTCAAACTCATGCGAGAGCTAAAGACAAAGCTCGACTTGGGAATGATACTGATCAGCCACGATCTATCAATCTTGGCGGAAACGTCCGACAAGCTCGCGATAATGTACGCTGGCAAGTTCGTAGAGTACGGCGATGTCAAGGAGGTCTTTCATGAACCCTTGCATCCGTACACGAAGGGACTCTTAGGTGCGTTTCCCCGGATCCAGGGTGCGAAGCAGAAACTTCTCTCCGTTCCCGGTTCACCCCCGGACCTCCTCAGCCCGCCCACGGGTTGCCGTTTCCATCCCAGATGTCCCTACGCAATGGAGATATGCAAGCAGGAAGAGCCGCTCCTCAAGAAAGCTGGCTCCGGACAGCATGACGTGGCATGTTGGCTCTACAAGTAAAGGCGAGATAGAAACATGACTGAAACTCAGAAAGAAGGGGTCGGAACCCAGCCCCTGGTAGTGCATGTCGAGGGGCTTACGAAATGGTTTGCATTGAAAACGGGCCTCCTGAAAAGCATTATTTCGTCTGACCAACCATTTGTCAGAGCCGTCGACGGAGTAAGCTTCGACATACGTAAAAAAGAGATCTTCGGGCTCGCAGGCGAGAGTGGGAGCGGCAAAACAACCACCGGTCGTCTCCTAGTGAGGCTCTTGGAACCCACCAAGGGCAAGGTCATCTTTGACGGCAAGGACATTACAAAGCTCTCAGACAAAGAGCTGAAGCCAATTCGGAGAAGAATGCAAATCGTCTTTCAAGACCCATACGACTCGCTCAACCCTCGGATGACTGTAAAAGAGATCGTGGCCGAACCATTGCGTGTGCAGAGGATAACCAAGAACGAGGATGAGGTTGTTGAACGGGTCAAGGCGATGCTCCGGGACGTCGAGATCGTCCCACCCGAAGAGTTCCTCTACCGGTTTCCCCACGAACTAAGTGGAGGGCAGAGACAGAGGGTTGCCGTGGCTAGAGCCTTCATTCTTCAGCCCGAACTCATAGTAGCAGATGAGCCAGTCTCGATGCTCGACGTTTCGATCAGAGCAGAGATACTAAACCTAATGCTCAATCTAGTCCAAAAATACGGAACCAGTTTTCTTTTCATAACTCATGACTTGGCAGTTTCGAGACACATGTGCGACCGGCTTGGCGTCATGTATCTGGGAGAGCTCGTTGAGACGGGTCCTACAGACATGGTGATCGGAAACACGTTTCATCCTTATACCCAGAGCCTAATCGCGGCTGTGCCCGTACCCGACCCCACCAGCAAGAGAACTGGCGATGTTCTGAGTGGCGAGATACCCAGCCCTGTCAACCCGCCCACTGGCTGTCGCTTTCACACACGGTGCCCCTACGCCCACACTCGGTGCATGGTAGAAGCGCCCCACCTCATCGAAGTGGAACCAGACCACAGGGTCGCATGCCATCTATACGATGGGGTTTCCCCGAACAGACCATAAGGACTCTTCAAGGCTGAAACTCTAGTCCTCAAAAGTTTGATCACGATTGAAAGCGTCAGTCCGAACCAATGCCAGCCTCGCACTCCTCCTGCTACTGGGACTAATCTTTCTCCAATCGTTCACGGTGGCTGAAGCCTGGGGAGACTACAACATCTCAGTGAACGGCAGTTCTATTTCTGTCTCGATTAACACCGTCTACACGCAGAACGTGACAGGCAGCTCCAATCCAGTCTACAGCATTACTCTATCCGGATCGAATGCTACCGACGCTCAGAGCGCTCTTACCTCCGCTCTCGTCAATCTCACACCAGGTGTCAGCGTCTCCAATCTCTTCATCGCTTCCTCGTCAACTCTAAACAAGACTACGATGACATTGAAGTTCAATGTGAACGGAGCCACATCGATTGAGCGAGGCGCATTGAAAATCAACCTGGCATGGAAATCGTTCAAAGTCACTTCGAACATAACATCGAGTGGAATCTCCCTCAACTACGTCGGTCGCTATCTCGCCCAGAGTCCAGCCTGGGGCAATCCATCTAGTGGATCCCTGATATCGTGGTCATATTCAGAGGATGGTAAAGCGATACAGGCGAGCGAGTCCCTGGCCGCGGCTTCCTCATTCCTCCTACTCGACTTTTCTCAGCTCTCACCTCCACTGGACACCTGGCATCACACGATCAGCGTCGACAGCGGCCTGAGTTTCAGGCTAAACATGAACCTAAACCATAACATAACTGCCAAGGAGACGATCCACGACCCCACCTCGCCATTCAGCGGGATCTTCATCGCAGGCCTCTCTCACAAGGTCGAAATAGTCATACTAGACTCTCCGACCATCGTCGGAGACGAACTCATCATAAACTCCAGCAGTCCAATCACAGAAACAATGATCGCACTATCCATCGCGTTTCCGGTCGTTGGCGTAGTCGCATTCTTTACCGAGCGAAGGCTAACTAGCCCAAACCGGACACATACTTCCAGAAAGAAAAACCGCGGCAAGTAAGCTCCGCCCAAGCCAAAGTTCTCTAGTCTTTAAAAAAACTTCAGGATAACCCCTATACTCTACAGGAGTCCAACTGGAAACGTAGGAGAACATGGGATCGGCGCCGAGAGACGAAGAGCTTTTCTTCAAATGCTCAAAGTGCGGTTCTCTCTTCTCAACCACTAAGAACGCCCTAGAGCAGGAGAGATACCTGAAGGCCTCTTTGACCAGGTCTTTGCTAGGTGGCAAAATCTCGCCTCTTGCCGGCGTCCCAAAATGTACGCGATGCTCTACGAAACTGGATCGAATATCTCCCGAGGAGTTCAACGAGCTCATGGAGCGACCTCCTCCCTAGAGCCGGATACGTTTCGTCGTTGCGGGACTGTTCTTATCGACTGTTCTTGACCGACACTCTTTTCTTTTGCCTTTCAGAAAAGGCTTTGGAAGGGGCTCAGTATTGAACAATGATTTGGAGTTGACAAGAGGCCATATTGTGAGCCTGTCGCTTCTGATGATCCTCATCTTTCTCTCTATGCTAATCTTCGAAATAGCTCCGGTCCGCACCGACCCTCTTCAGTCGCATTCGCCGATATTCATTGACGGCGACAAATCTTTCACAAATGCCAATGGAGTGGGCGGAGGAAGCGGGACTCTGCTCGACCCCTATTTGATACAGAACTGGAACGTCACTTCGCCAAGCGGGACAGCCGTAGACATTCGAAACACAACCGCCTACTTCGTCATAAGGAATGTGTTCGCTGGGTGGAGCCAGTATGGAATGTTCTTTCGTAATGTTACGAACGCGGATGTGGAGAACTCGACTCTCTTCAATAATCAGTATGGTTTGAACTTGGTTTCCAGCACTGATGCTATAATCTTCAACAATAATTTCATCAGCAATACAGGTCTTCAAGCAAGCGATACTGGAGGCCTCCAGAACTCCTGGGATAACGGCTACTACAGCCCCTCGGGGGGTGGAAACTACTGGTCGGACTATACTGGAATCGACAATTGCAGCGGTCTGTCCCAGAATAATTGCCCTGCTCCTGACGGGATAGGCGATACTTGGTACCGGGTCGGGCCTTCTGGCACTTTCGATTATTACCCGCTAATGAGACCCTTCATTCCGGACATGACCCCTCCAGGCTGGCCGTCGGGAAGCAAACTATCCGCCTTCCGAATAACCCCGACAAGTCTTACTCTTGACTGGACCAACGCGACCGACAACGTTGGAGTTGTTTCCTACATCGTATACGAAGGAAACACGATAACGGCGAACGTAACGGCTGGCGTTCACGAACTAAATGTTACCAGTCTAAAACCAGATAGCACCTATACCTTCAAGGTCGAAGCAGCCGACAGGACCAACAATCTGAGCAATAACGGACCAAGCCTGACAATAACAACGCCGACGCCAGTCCTATCGATTTTTACATTCGAGTTCTGGCTTAGAAACCTGTACTTTGTCTTGGCGGCAACAATTGTGACGGCGGCAATTCTGGTTATCGTTTTTAGGAGGAGGAAAGCAACACGCCCGGTTGCACCCTCGAAACCGGGAACAGCGTTCCCTGGCGCTTCAACACAGTTCCTGAACGCGTTGAACTTCAATCAGCAAAAGACAACATAGATCTGGAGACAGCATGCGAACAATCTAGTTTCTTAGAACAGGAGCCCCGAGAACGTATAGGAGCAATAGGAATATTCCAATCACGATAAAACCCATGATAGGTAAGATGATGAGCCTCCGCCATGGAATGTCCCACTGTTCAAAGTTACGCCCATAACCCGACCTTTTTAGGACAACTATTCCACAAGAGATTATGACTGCCCATATTCCGACAAAGTACACACCAAACAATCTGGTCGCGCCAAAGTCGTAAGCCAGAAGAATCGTGAGATAGACTGACGAGCCTCCCAAGGGCAGTGCCACGAAAAGGAGAAAGACTGGAGAGGCGAAGAAGCCTGCAGCTCGTCCAAGCCTACTCGCGAACGCTTCCCGAAAACCTTGAGGGAAGTCCTTTACAGCCCAGAGGTGCGGGTCTACCGGTTTCCCAAACCCGCTTCTAGCCGGGGCAGAGGCTTCTTCAGGCCGTTCTTCCTTGGGCTCGGAAGAATCTGAAACACTCATCGAATGCTACTAGGATACCTTCTTCATTAAAGCGTATCGCAGGCGCTCAAATTGGGTGATTTCTAATTCTCAAGCTCTCAGAAAGTTCAACTGACAATGAAACAACAAGGAGATCTGGGCATTTCGCTCTGCACCTAGAGCCCTCATCTCCTAGGAGCTTTGTCGTCACTCAGAGGACATCTTTGTAAGAAGCCGGTTGCCTTCCACCAGGAATAATTCCAAAACCCAGGATCCTTGTCAGTCTGCCTTGAAATTGAACCAGCCGCTATGAACTCCAACTCCGTCTCTTGTCGAGAACCCCTGGAAAACATTAGGATTCGACCATTTTTCCCTTCGAACTTGATTCTTCTTCATGAAATCCCTTCGGAAAGGGGAACGGTTAGGGGCCTCAAAGCCGATTTTTCAAGCATAGAAGACAGGACCGATACCGGATCTGGCTACAATGGAGGTCCTTGTCTAGGGGATCTATTCGCTCTCGTTACGCGGTACATCAACCGATAGGAGATTTTTTCTTGGTGCGGGGGGTGGGATTCGAACCCACGAAGGCCTTCGCCACAGGGTCCTAAGCCCGAGGCGGGCCCATCATCACTGGGCTCACTGCCCATTTGACCTGGCTATGGTACCCCCGCGTTATGGTGCTCCGGGCGGGAGTTTCCGCGGCAGGGCCACTTTTGAACCCGCGATCAACGGCTCTAGAGCCCCTTGATTCTCCACCGCCGATCCGGCTGGAGCTCGACTGGCCACCCAGGCTGCAGGTTAAGGCCGCTATGCTTAACCGGGCTACACCACCGGAGCATCGTCTCGGCCCTCCTGAGCACAGTCTTTTACCTTTGTCTGAGCCAAAGCCGCTCACGCCGGCTTGGAATTTTCCCAGAGAAATTCGAAATAGCTCTTTCCAAACTTCACGAGACCCACATGATCAGACGAAATGGCAAGGGTAAGTCCCTTCTCCGGCTCCTCACCAAGCAAAAGAATAATTTCGTTACTATCCGAAATCATACCTCCACCGAACATCTGTTCGCGGACTCTGACCTCCGCCAGCCCTTTGAGTTTTCTTATCGCGTCTTTGTTGGTCAATTCTGGGACCATTATTGAGACCTTGATACCTCGATTGGTCATTAGTGACAACAATGGTGAGGCTACCGAAATCACTGACTCGGGAACTATCGGCATCGCAACAAGGAGTTCTCTCCTCGTTCTGCCGAGAGTCTCCTTGATCCTGTCAAGAATATTGTCTTGGCCTCTAATGATCCAGATGTCCGGTCTTTCTTGCACCCCCTTCCGCTCGTAGAGCGGCTGCAGTTCCGAGAGAGCATCGATCTGGCTGGACTTCAGTGTGTTTTCGGTCCTGACTCTGGAAGATTCGAGCGCCGTTGAAGGAGGCTTAGGAAAGTATTTGCTAGGCCTGCCCTGTTCAATCTCTACCCATCCCTTTCTCTCTAAATTTCCAAGTATCTCGTATATCTTCGAGTAGGGGATGGTCGCCTTTGTGCTGAGCTGGCTGGCCGGCGTTGGCCCAGACTCCACCAAAGCAACGTAAGCCTTGACTTCGTATTCTGTCAGACCGAAGTCCTTCAGAGCCCTTCGGGTCCTCTCAGAGACCGACAAACCATCTACTCTTCCAAGAAGTCATCATGAGAGGTAGAGCAAACAGTCTCATGAAGCAGGGTGTAAATAGCCACGGCCACATAATAAACACCAAGTGGACCGAGGTATATCTCTTGGTTGATAAGAACCTAGTTATCGAGACGTTGAAGGACGTCCTGGACCCCGAAATTGGCCGAAGTATAGTTGAACTAAACATGGTGCGGGACGTTGTTGTCGTTGATGGAAATGTCACGGTGAAGATTGCCCTGACCGTGGCACATTGCCCTCTAGCCAAGACTCTTCAAACAGATGTGGAAAATGCGGTGAGAAAACTCGGGGAGGTAAAGTCGGTCCGAGTCGAGACAACGACTATGACACGAAGGGAGCTGGAAGAATTGAAGCTCAAGCTTCAACCAGTGGCGAATCAATCTTCCACCTCGAAAACCAGCTCAACTGTTGGTCCAGGGATTGAACGTCTCGGCAAGCGAGGTGTGCGTAGCATAATCGCGGTAATTTCCGGAAAAGGCGGTGTTGGAAAGTCCTTCGTCACTAGCGTGCTCGCCTCTGAGCTGAGGCGACGTGGATATGAAGTGGGAGTTCTCGACGCGGATCTGACTGGACCAAGCATAGCCAAAGTATTGGGCGCAACTGGTAAACCATACAAGTCTCCGAACGGAAGCATCGTCCCCATCAGGACCAAAACTGGGATCAAGGTCATGTCGATTAATCTTGTCCTGGATGACCCCAGCATGCCGGTAATATGGCGCGGGCCAATCGTCAACAGTGTCATCCGCCAGTTGTACTGGGACGTTGACTGGGGTGACCTTCACTATCTCATCGTAGATCTGCCTCCGGGCACTAGTGACGCTCCGCTCACAGTGTTTCAATCCCTTCCGTTGGACGGTGTCATAGTGGTCTCTTCCCCGCAAGAACTCGCCTCGATGATCGTATCTAAGGCTGTGAATATGGCTAAGAAAATGAACGCGCCGATACTCGGACTCGTCGAGAATATGAGCTATCTCAAATGTCCTAGTTGCAGCGAGAAGATTAATCTCTTCGGAGAACCGAAGGGGGAGAAATTGGCCTCAAGTCTCGGCTCGCCGTTCCTAGGAGCTATTCCCTTGGATCCCAGCATTGCCCAACTTTCGGACGAAGGAAGAATAGAAGACTACTTCAGTCCGATTGTCGCGAGCATTGCTGACGAACTTCGAACCCGAGCGGCCAGACAAGTTGAACAGCTTACCCAGGCGCTTCCAATCGCCTGGTCCATCGAGCCAGGCCACTAGACTCGGTCCCACTAGTTCACATAGAGGAGATCGACAGCGGTGCGCCAATCTTTTAACCCAAGTCCCGCCGTATCTAGGAGGGTTTGAGGGCGATCCCCATGGCGTCAAAAAGGAGGAGTGTCGCTGCAAAGGCGAAGAAGACGAAGAAGAATGCTAAAGTGGCCAAATTTGTCAGATCTAGAAGGACTCCGAAGAAGGCCGAGACTAAGCGTCCGGCAACACCGACCGCCGTCATGCAACCCCCTCTCATTATTGAACCACCGGCAAGAGAACGTTATAGGATAACAATCGAAAACATTCGTGGCGACACCTCCATCGGGGATCTCCTTGTCGCCTTCCCCCGGACACGGGAGATACTAGTTAAGAGAGGTCTTAGGCTAGAAGCCGAAGACGCGGGAGACATCTACATGAATCTGGACGCCTTCTCCGCCATGAACGGACTGAAAACCGAAAACCTGGTTCAAGAACTCGTAGAGACAGCCAAAGAACCGCCTTCTCAAATGCCTGTGATCCAAATTGCCGCACCGTCTGTTCAGTAGCCGCGCGAACACTTCCGATCGATTCTTTGTGCCTCCTAACAACGAACGGGTTAAACGTTAATCGTGTCCAGATTTGTACGCTCGTGCGCGAATCATGATCAGCGGCACTGTGCAAGGTGTCCTGTTCCGGCGGGAGATAACCGGGCTGGCAAGGCGACTGGATCTCACAGGTTGGGTCAGGAACATTCCTGATGGCAGAGTGGAAGCCGTCGCTGAAGGAGATAAAGAAAAACTTGATGAACTTATCCGGTTTTGTCGAATTGGCCCTTCCGGCGCCAGGGTCAAGAGTGTTGAAGTGAACTGGTCCGCCTCTAAGGGCGAGTTCCGCGGATTCAGAATAACGCGTTGAAGTTGGCTTGGACGCCTATGCTAGATCTGTGTCGCTCCAGAATCGAATTCCTCGTAATACTTCCTCGCTACTGCCACCGCCTCGCTACTTCGCTTTAGAATGACTTGGTACTCAGGGTGAGAATCGCCTGCCAAGGAGGCTGCCTTCGAGAAGTACTTGTTCACGCCGTCTAGGTCGGCCCTATAGAGAGAGATTCCGCCTGCTATCCTATACCCGACTTCTGCTTTCAATTTGTTGCCTAGGGTCTCGTATGTTTGAGCCTCGTCCAGTACCCGGTCTAGTGGTATAGTGATCTTTTTTGGGTCCAAGAACATGAGACGAGATATTGCGCCGAAGAGGTCGCCATCCCCACCACACAACTCCCTCAGCCTATTAGCGACAAGCACTTCGGGGGTGGCTTCGAGAGACGGGTCCTTGTGTTTTGACTTACCGAAGCCTAGCCTCATAGTGTCGTGTTATCTCCCCTGCGACGCTTGTAGGGTCGTTTTAACCGACAATTTAAGAATTGACATGATTCACCCTAAGTCGAGGGTTACGCGCAGGGGCGGTCATCGGTGAGCGATGAAGATCGAATGATCCGGAAGAAAGAGTCCAAGGAAAAGGCCCGCCGACGGAGAAGAGGGCCATACAGAAAGTCCTCAGGCGGAAGGGTGATCAAGTACTGAGACCCCATCGAACTAGCGTCAAGTGTGCGAGCCTAACTTTCGCACATGTTAGCTAATATGCGAAATGAGCGGAAAATCGTCGAGCATCGAAATCAAGCGAGCAGGTCAGTGGTGGATCGGTATTTTTCTATACTTCGCGATGCTGCTAGGTTCGATACTGACGGTCTCATCACAGCTGTGATGGCCGAAACAGATCGTGCAGTGCTCTACGTCCCAGCTAGGGTCGACCTTCCGGCATGTCTCGCACATGAGGCCCAGCGCACGAATGTCCGTACACGCTTGACAAAACTTTCTCGACACATCCAACGGGTCAGGGTTACCGACAAGAGTAGAGGCGATATCTCTGCTCATCTGAACGACCTCTGCTGCAGTTCCCAGGTCGACAGCCTCTCCGCGAACCTGGTGTCTGTACTTGCTGACGGCCGCTTGTGTAATTCCTAATCGTTGTGCGACAAGTTCCTGTTTCATTCCATAGTCTTCTATCAGTTCACGGGCTATCATTGCTCGTAATGCAGGAATGACGGATTTCGCTGCAACTTCACAAGGAATGATCAATAAGACAACGTTGACAAATGCTCGTAAAATCTATTTAAACATGACTTATGTCATAATCCCGAAGAACTTCCCTTCGAGAGCGAAATCGCTCATCATTAGCTCAATCCATCTAAGCGTTCATCTGCGCTTCAAGGAACCTATAAATCAAAACGGGCACATTCGTCTATCCGAAGAGTATGGTCACTGTCGATGCAGTCGAAAAGGAGCTTGAGAAGGTTGTTGACCCTGAGATCGGACTTCCAATCACCGAGATGCATCTAGTTGACGAGATAAACATCCAAGAGAACGGAGAGATATTCATCAAATATCATCTGACTGCACCGTTCTGTCCCCCCATCTTTGCGGAAGACATTGGAATGAACATAAGGACCCTCACGTCCAAGCTTGAGGGTGTCAAGAAGGTCACAGTTATCCTCCACGGACATGCTCTCGCCAACGAGATTAACCAGAGAGTCAACCCCGGCTACACTCCTCCGCCAGTCCAGCCGGCGACGCCAGGTCAGACGAAGGCCTGAGCCGGCCAGAGCTTCAACACGTCAGACCATGCCCGTCCGAAAATACCCCTGAGGAATCTATGATCAGTTTCCTCATCAAGGGAGAGGAAACCCTCCGCTAGAAGTCCGGCACCGACGCCGAATTCAGGGCTTGGAAGGGTTTCATCCAGCTTGCATTGTGGATGTCCAGCAATACCCAGACTCGTGCAAACCGCTCATTCAACATTCCTTGGAGATACCTGCAATCGATGCCCCTGCAAGCTGGCCAAGAATGTACGGTGCTACTTCTTTGTCTCTATCCTTCGGGTAGCCCAGTGAGCGGTCGTAGCCGCGGGAATGATGTGGGCACACCCGTCATGCCGCCTATGGTTTACACCGCCAACAAGAGGGCTACTCCAGGGCAAGGCCGATAAAGCCGAGTCCTGCACTCGTTCCCCGAAATCGAGCAACTTGACAGCCATAATTGTCCCCCGACCCATCATGGGTGAGGAGAAAGGCCCCTTAAGCCTCAGCCAGTGCCGCTCGTACCATCTAATTCAAGGCGAAACGAATTCTCGCTCGATTATGCGTACATAGCGCTTGTTTTCAGGCACTTGTTTGACATCAGACTTTAGATCGACGGTAATTCTCAGCGTGAAGACCGCGAATCTCGAGGGGCAAAGAATTTTCTATGCTAGAGATCCCCTATTAGTGCGGGAATTTGACAGTAACCAATAGTTTCACCTGGATGATTGGCGGTCCTCAGGGCAGCGGGATCAACTCGGTTGCAGAGAACTTTGCAAAGGCCTGCATCAGGGGAGGACTCCACATATTTGCCAATATCGAATACCATTCTAACATAAAGGGGGAACACAGCTACTACAGGCTCAGAGTGGAGTCGAAGGCGCCCCGGTCCCACGTGGATTGGGTAGACCTTCTCGTGGCCTTAGACCGGGAAACAATCTTCGGCGACATGAACAAGCCTCACCCTACCCATCGAGGGCATAGACACGAGGTCAGCCCTGGGGGTGGAATAATCTACGATCGCAGCTTGAACCTGACACCTGACTCTTTCGGTCGTGATGATATCAAACTCTTTCCGATTCCCTACATGGATCTCCTCGTTGACGCTCTGAAAGAGTTCGGAAAGGACAAGGAACTCAGCAAGTACCAGGTGATGGTCAACACGATTGCTCTCGGTGCCTCCCTTGGCCTCGCCGATTACGACTTCGACCTTGCAACTGAGGCTATTAGAGAAGGGTTCACGGGACGCAAGGCAGCTCTAGGCGACCTAAACGTCAGCGCCGCAAAACGTGGATACGACTATGCAAAGACGAGTTTCGGCGAAGACGCCTTTCCGATAAAGCTGCGCAAGCAGCCGCTGTCTGGAAAGCGAATGATGATCAGAGGTGTGCAAGCTGTGGCTATCGCAAAACTCAAGGCCGGATGTGGATTCCAAACCTACTACCCCATCACACCAGCAACGGACGAGAGCGAGTACCTGGAGTCCCACCAGAAAGACTACAATATGATAGTCGTACAAGCCGAGGACGAGATTTCCGCCATTAACATGGCCACTGGGGCGGCGCACGCTGGTCTCAGATCTTCAACCTCCACGTCTGGCCCTGGATTTTCCTTAATGGCTGAAGGTCTAGGATGGGCAGGAATCACTGAAGCCCCTGGGCCGGTTGTCGTACTCTACCAACGAGCAGGCCCTGCAACAGGACTGCCGACACGAACTGAGCAAGCAGACCTGAGATTCGCACTCCATGCTGCACACGGAGAATTTCCCAGAATAATTATCGCACCGGGAGATGTGGTCGAAACCTACTACGACACGTTCGACGCGTTCAACTACGCGGAACGCTACCAAGTGCCCGTAATACTTTTGACAGACAAGTTCCTGGCTAGCACGTACCAAGATATTCCTCCTTTCAACGGCGACAACCTGAAGGTGGATCGCGGAGATATAGTTCGAGACTCAGACCTTGCTACGGGCGCAGACTATAGGCGATATCGTTGGACAGAATTAGGCATTTCGCCTCGAGCGATTCCGGGACAGAAGGGTGGAATATTCTGGACAACTGGAGATGAGCACGATGAGTATGGTCATATCACCGAGGCGCCGGACATTCGGATCAAGATGATGAGGAAGAGAATGCGAAAGGTCGAGCTCGCAGGACAAGTGATTCCGGATTCGAAAAAGGCGACTGTACACGGACCAAAGTTGGCTCCCATGACACTTGTTGGCTGGGGATCATCGAAGGGCGCGATACTCGACGGAATGGAAGACCTCAAGAGCGACGGGATAGAAACAAACTTTCTACAGGTGCGATATGTCAACCCTTTTCCAACAAACTTCGTCCAGCAAGCGCTTGGTCCGACTCGGCGAAAAATCGCGATTGAAAACAATTACTCGGCCCAGATGGCAGGGTTGATCCGTGAAAAGACTGGTATTGCAATGGACAACACCATCGTGAAGTTCGACGGAAGACCATTTTCCCAGAACGAAATCTACGAGGGTGTCAAAGAGATAATAAAGAACGGAGTCAAAGAGGTAACTGTATCCCATGCTTGAGCTGAAGACGTACCGGACACAGGTTCACAACGATTGGTGCCCAGGTTGCGGAGACTTCGGAATCGTCAATGCGATTCAGATGACCCTTCTGGAGATGCAGCTTGAACCACACAGGGTTGCTATCTTCTCCGGCATTGGATGTTCAGGCAAGACTCCACACTTTGTTAATGCGTACGGATTCCATACACTCCACGGTCGCGTTCTCCCAATCGCTACTGGTGCTCGTCTTTCTAATCCAGGATTGACCGTTGTCGCTGTGGGTGGCGACGGAGACGGACTTGGAATAGGAGCAGGACACTTCGTTAATACTGGTCGAAGGAACCTGGATTTCACATACGTGCTTTACGATAACGGAGTCTATGGGTTGACAAAAGGTCAAGCATCTCCCACGTTGCCGAAAGG